>JGI24709J26583_10000640_pt1 | contig 30088 bp, 32 predicted proteins | sample BioPla2DNA1_FD_26583 | JGI IMG/M metagenome (IMG submission 26583) | reverse complement strand
AACAGCTTCAATATTCAGAGGCAATCTTAGAAAAGGCCAATATTTACAAAAGCATGGATCCTAAAGCAGCAGCAAAAATTCTTGAGACCATGACAGCAGACGTGGAATCCGTTGCAAAGATATTGCTAGCAATGAAACCAAAGGAAAGCGCTTCCATACTAGCTGAAATGGATCATGTATTGGCAGCGAAAATCACTAAGAAAATGCTTGATATGGATGAGGAAAGATTGTCCTCAAATTAGTCTGAAACACAAAATAAGCAATAAATTGAAAGCGCTAAATAAGAACACTAAATCAGATCGCACCAGGATATTATATCCTGTTGTAGATAAATAAAGGACACTGTACACTGATATAGCGTCCAAAGAGAAAGGAGGGATGAAGGACAATGATGACAAAAGGCATACCCACTCAGGCTTCTGGTCTATTGTTTCAAGTTGCAGATGCTAATCATTTGGCCAAAGGAACTAGAGAAAATAATTTTGATATGTTTCTTGATAAGAGCATAAAGAGAGAGACAGAGATTACTGTTAGGGCAAAAGAAGGTAATGATAACACTAAAAACAGCAGCCTAAACAGAAAGCAAGCAACAGATGGCAAAGACAAGAATATTAACATCATGGATGATAAGAAAGATATAAGGTCTGATATAGGTAACAAAGAGGCTCAAACAGTAGATAATATATCAGATGATAGTCAGGATCCAGCAGAATTAACTAGTTCGGATTTATTGGGACAGATCCTATCAATGATAGGTCAAATAAGAAATGCTATAATGGAAGAATTGAATATGACAGCTGAGGAAATAGACTCCATAATGAAGGAATTGGGATTAGAGCTTGCAGATTTAACAGACCCCAAGGCCATAAGGACTCTGTTATTGGCCAATAAGGGCTTGGCAGACCCCTTTGAAATGCTTATGGATGAGCAGCTGGGTTATAGCTTCCAGGACCTACTAGCCAAGGTAGAGGATATCAAAGACGAAGCAGATCTTAAGCTTAGCGATGATGAGATTAGTCGTATACTTAAGCAGAGTGTAGAGACGGATGAAACAATTAGCGATACAGATGAAATCGATATCACACAGCCCCAATTATTATCTGGAAAGGCTGAGGAAGTGAAGGATGAAGCTGGGGACAAGGCAGTTAAGCTTCAGGGTATAGGCGAGGATGGCGAAGCTTCAAGCCAAAGATCTGTAATAGCTACCAATGGTAATAGTGAATCAAAGGACACAAAGGACTCTAATGAAAAGACTGATAGGACTGACGGATTTGAGGTTTTTCTTGATAAGCTCAGTGCAAACTATGATAAGCCCATAGTAGAATTTGACAGCAATAACACAAGGCTATATGAAATAAGAGAGATTGCACAGCAGATTGTAGATCAAATTCGTGTAGCAATAAGTCCTGAGAAAACCAGTATGGAGCTTCAGTTAAATCCGGAGCATCTGGGTAAGGTTAATCTGACTATAAGTTCCAAAGCAGGTGTAATGTCAGCACATTTCTCAGTGCAAAATGAACTTGCCAAGGAAGCTATAGAAGGTCAGCTTATAACCCTTAAGGACACTCTTGCTCAGCAAGGTATCAAAGTGGAGACTATTGAGGTTACTGTAGCCAGCTATACATTTGATCAGAATAGTTCGTCTAATAATCCTGAACAGATGATGCAGAAGAAGCAAAGAACCGGCCATAAGATCACCTTCGAAGAAGCTGTAGCTATGATCGATGAACCCATAGAAGATGTGGACAATACAAATCTTACAGGCACTATGGGTCATACAATCAACTATAGGGCATAGCTTAAGAGTAATCGATGAAGGAGGAAAGCCATGAGCGAATTAATTAAGACAGTAAAAAATGGCGTGATTGAACAGGTTAACAGATCAGCTAGCACAGAAAAGTCAACTAAGAATGAACTGGGTAAGGATGCATTCTTACAACTTTTAGTTACACAGATGAAGTATCAAGATCCCCTCAATCCCAGCTCTGACACTGAGTACATATCCCAGCTGGCAACATTCTCTCAGTTGGAGCAAATGCAGAATATTAGTGCATTGACTTCTAATTCTCAGGCATTAAGCCTAGTGGGTAAGAATGTGATAGTTAGAACAAAGAGCGAGACGGGGACCATTAATGAGATTGGTGGAAAAGTAGATTTTGTGAATTTTAGCAATGGTAAGGCGCGATTTTCTATTAATGGCAATCTATATTCAGTGGATGATCTAGATAGCGTCATAGATGATACCTATATTCTAGAGAAGGGCCGTCCCCGTATCTTAGAAAAGGTTGATCTAGAATATGATGCAGAGGATCCGAAAGATATGAGCTTTAATGTGCATATGGGTGAAGGAGACTCACTTGCCGATGATGTGGCGATATTGGTAGATCAAACCCTACTTGATCCTTCAGTTATTACACTAAAGGACAATAAAATAACCATAGCTGGATCTGTATTTGAGAAGGCACCAAATGGTACTTATAAGATAACAGTAATATTCAATGATGTCCTCTTGACCACCGCTAAGGATATGGTAACTGTAACAGTAAAGAACTCTACAGCGGAACTAGAGGAACCAGAGGAACCAGAAGAGCCAGAGGAGCCAGAGAATCCAGAAGATACAGAGGATAAAGTGGATTCAGACGATGATAATAACTAGAATTAGGAGAGCCGCCAAAGCGGCAGGTGGAGGTAATAATGAATAATATACCTTTGAACAAAATACCGCCCCAACTGCCCATAGCCAATAAGCTTAGTGGCAAGGCGATACAAAAACCTGTAGCAGGGATACCCTTCCATGAGATTCTAAGAGAGAAAAGAGCGGATTTAGGTTCAGAGCTGAAATTCTCAAAGCATGCCAATGAGAGGCTAGCCAACAGGAATATAGATCTAACCGACGATCAGTACAGACGACTAGAAAACGGTGCAAAGAAGGCCTATGAGAAGGGAATCAAAGAATCGCTTGTAATGGTAGACAACCTGGCATTTATCGTAAACATAAAGAACAATACAGTAATTACAGCGGTAAATGAAGGTGAAGAAAAGATATTTACTAATATTGATGGTGCTGTAATCATATAAGGCTGGACCTTTTGGAGGCTAAGCATCCATGACTGACAGATTGGATGCAGATGATTACACAGCATATTTAGGAGGTCATTAATTATGATGAGATCATTGTTTTCTGGTGTTTCAGGTCTAAAGGTACACCAGACTAGAATGGATGTAATTGGTAACAATATTTCAAATGTAAATACTATAGGTTTTAAATCAAGTTCAGTAACATTCTCTGATGTTTTTTATCAGACAACACAGAGTGCATCGGGACCCAACGCAGCAACAGGCACAACAGGCCGTAATGCCATGCAGATTGGTCTTGGATCTAATGTAGCATCAATAACTACATCCGTAGGAACTACCGGTGCATCACAAAGAACCGATAATCCCTTTGACGTTATGATAGAAGGTGATGGTTTCTTTATAGTAAACTATGGTGGAAGTAACTTCTTTACCAAGGCGGGATCCTTTGGGGTAGATGCTTTCGGTACCTTATGTACACCTGCGGGAGCTTCAGTAATGGGCTGGCAGGTTGATCCCATGGATCCAACTAAGACAGTAGCAGATATGGTTTCCCCACTTAATATCATGTCACCTGAGAATCTATATACCGCTCCTGAAGCAACTACAGCAGCATATGTATCAGGTAATATAGACAGCAAGGATACACAAATTGCTTATAATGCAACAGGTAAGATGGTAAACCTAGGGTTTTATGATAATATGGGACACAGCTACAAGGCAGATTTAAGAGTAAGACAGACTTCAGACGAGGGTACTAATGTCTATACTGTGGATGTAATGGACATAAAGGATGAGCATGGTAAATCCATATTTGTTATAGAGGAAGTTGATGATGAAGGCAATGTTACCTATGAACCATCTGGTATCACTCGAATTAACTTTGGCGATGCTCAGTATAATGCCACTGTTGATCAGACTACAGGTCATGTAACTCTTACAGCTACAGAAAGTGTATTACTTACCTTTAATGGCTCTACTGGTAATTTTGTAAGCGTTGGTGACGGAGATACAGATAGCGCAAATAAAAGCGTATCATTATCTATAGTAGCTGATGGTGGTGGAGCAAATCCCTTTAGTGATATAGATGTGGATTTCTCTAAGGTTACTATGTATTCCAACAGCGGTAATTCCTCTCTGGAAGCAAACAGAGGAAGTCTTCAGGGCATCGGTGGTGGTAAAAAAGTTGGTAATATGACAGGCATAAGCATAGATGCATCTGGTAAGATATATGGAAAATATGATAACGGTGATAGTAAGCTTCTTGGCCAGATAGCAGTAGCAACCTTTTCTAATCCAGCTGGATTAGAGGCGGTTGGTAATAGTATGTTTGCAGCTACTCAGAATTCTGGAGACTTTGATGGAATAGGTCAGGACCCAACCTTGGGTGGAGGTAGCCTAACAACAGGTGTTTTGGAAATGTCTAATGTAGATTTATCAGCTCAATTTACTGATATGATAACTACACAAAGAGGCTTCCAGGCAAACTCAAGAATAATTACAACATCAGATAGCCTACTAGAGGAACTGATTAATCTTAAGAGATAATAGCCATACATAATAATGATGGGTGGCAGTTAGGCTGCCACCCCTAATCTAAGCTAGTGGGGACAGGAGGGGTTTAATGATTGAGGTCACAAGGTTGAATGATAGTAAGCTAACAATCAATGCTGAATTAATAGAGCGAGTAGAGGAACTACCTGATACAGTCATAAAACTAACAACTGGAAATAAGATAATTGTTAAAGAAAGTAGAGAAGAGATAAAAGAATTAGTTATATTATATAAAAAAGAAATATTTAGCAGAGTTTTATAGGTTGCTTAACAATAGATATACTCGAAATATTTAAAAACTTAGGAGATTTTGTGAAGAAGTAGTTATTTCACAAAATAAATTTTCAAAGGATGGAAGGTGGCAGGTTTGGATTTAGCGTCCATTATAGGATTGGTTTTGTGTGCGGTTGTAGTTATATTTGGTATTTTATATGGGCAATCGGGATTAGAGGTCCTTGGTAACTTCTATGATCCCCCCTCAATTTTGATTACTTTAGGTGGTGCACTATGTTGTGTAATGATAATGGCCCCTAGCTTTAAAGTGTTTCTAAATTACCTAAAGAGTTTTTCTCTTATTCTAAAGGTTGAAAATTCCAATGAGGAGGGAACCATCAAGCAGATTATATCCCTATCAAATATTGCCAGAAAAGAAGGGCTTTTGGCACTTGAGGAAGCCGCTAACGGTATTGATGACGAATTCCTAAAAAAGGGTGTTTTATTAATCGTAGATGGTACTGATCCAGAGCTTGTTAGAAGTATTTTAGAGACAGAGCTAAATTGTATTGAGGACAGGCATTCAGATGTAGTAGGATTCTGGGATTCTTTGGCCGCTATGGGTCCGGCATGGGGTATGATTGGTACCCTAATTGGTTTGATTAATATGCTAAAGGTTATGGATGATCCAAAAGCAATTGGTCCTGCCATGGCTGTAGCTCTAATCACAACCTTCTATGGATCTGTTTTGGCTAACTGGATATGTATTCCGGTATCAACAAAGCTTAAATCCAAAAATGCCAGTGAGGTTATGGTAAAGGAATTGATGGTTGAAGGTCTGCTTTCTATTCAAGCAGGTGAGAATCCAAGAGTTATAGAGGAAAAGCTAAAATCATTCCTATCTCCGACTAAGAGGGAGGCTCTATTAGCAGAAAGCGGTGAAGATATTGGCTAGAAAGAAAAGAGAAGAAGCATCTTCTGGAGGCAATGCTCCGTGGTTAAATACCTTTGCGGACTTAATGAATCTTTTACTATGTTTCTTTGTTATGCTATTTGCGATGTCTGAGGTTGATGCAGAGAAATTTCAAGAATTAGCTATATCCATGTCTAATTCAATCGGTATTTTCGATGGTGGAGGCAAGTCCTTCGGTGATGGACCATTGATTTCATCTGGTATGACACAACTAAATAATCTGGATCAATATACAATAAACATGGGTAAACAGGGGCATGAAACAAAGATTGAAAATGAAGGTGAATATGACCCAACTACTAAGGAGAATACCATAGATTCAGAATTCGACGGTAGTCTTAGCCAAGCCTTTGAAATTATGCAGGACAAGATGGAAGAGGTCTCAGGTGAAATGTATGGTTCTGTAGAAGCTCTTACAGAGGAATATAATCTAGGCGATTATGTTGAGCTCAGCATAGATCCAGAATTTCGATATGTACAGTTATCCATGAAGGGCTCAATACTCTTTGAATCAGGAAAAGCTGACATTATAGATGATGCAAAACCAATACTTGCCAAGATTGGAGACCTTCTAGCTAATTTTGAAGGATACATTATAGAGATAATTGGGCATACAGACAACGTACCTATGACAAGTCCGACATTTAAGGATAATAACTGGTTATCTTCTGCAAGGGCATTAAATGCCGCGGATTTTCTAATAAACAACAATAAGCTTGACCCCCAGAATGTGAAGTATTCAGGAAGAGGAGAATATGAACCAATTGCTGACAATAACACCTCAGCTGGACGAGCTAAGAATAGAAGAATTGAAATTAGAATTTTCAATGAGTATAGTGGAAGATAGACATATTAGAAAATGAATATTATATAAAAGAGGAGACCTTAAATGAGAAAAAATATTCTTACAATTATTATACTTGCCATGTGCCTTGTTAATATCGTACTTTCAGCAATTCTGATATTTGTTATGGTACCAACAGCAAATAAATCCATAGCTCTTGTTAATAAGGTAGCACAGATTATAGATTTGGAGTTGGAATCACCGGATAATTCCATAGCAAATCTCGGTGTTTCCGATATTGAGACATATTTAATAGAAGAAAGATTACCCTTTTTATTGGCTAAGAGTGATGATGAAGATCATTATGCAGTGCTTTATCTGTCCTTATCCTTAAATAAGACCCATGATGACTATCTTGAGTTATCACCACTTATTAAGCAATATGAGAACAATATAAAAGAAATAGTTTCTGATGAATTTGCCAAGTATACAATAGACGAAGCTAGAGAAAAAAAGGATATAATAAGGGATCAGGCAACCCTCCGTATACAAGAGCTTTTTCAATCTGATTTCATAATACATGTATCCTTTGGTAATATATTGTTTGATTAAGAATTTTGATGATTTTATGATTATTTTGTGGTATTATGGGTATAGAATACTAGGAGGGAACAGGTTCAGCCAACTTGAACCATTTGGAAAGAACCCGCAAGGCGGCTTCTTTCATTAGATTTTGAGCTGCCTATGGCGGCGGAATGAGAGGATCGCATGAGTGATGTATTATCCCAAAACGAGATAGATAATTTACTTGCAGCGCTCAGTAGTGGAGAGCTTGATGCTGACGAGTTTAAGCAAACGACTGAAAAACATATCAAGAACTACGATTTTGCCAGGCCTTCCAAGTTTTCTAAGGAACATCTAAGAACACTTAATATTATATTTGAGCATTACGGAAGGTTATTAGCTACTAATCTTCCTGCATATTTAAGAAAAAACGTTCAGGTAGAGGTAGTTAATTCGGAGGCAGTTACATATTCGGAGTTTACCAATGCTTTATCAAATCCTGTCTTACTAGGTATAATTGATTTTGCTCCCCTTGAGGGTAATATAATTATTGAGCTGGCAGATAACCTAGGTTATGCCATTGTAGATAGAATGCTTGGAGGCGGTGGATATCCACTAGATAAGGTCAGGGATTTTTCTGAAATAGAGCTGACTATTATAGAACGAATATTTAACGTATGTACAAACTTGCTTCGTGAACCATGGGCAAATGTTATTGAGATAGAGCCAAGACTTATGAGAATTGAGACCAATTCACAATTTGCACAGATTATATCTCCCAGTGAGATGATTTCCATCGTAACCATGAATATCCGAATCGGAAACATTGAGGGAATGATGAATGTCTGTTTGCCATATGTCTGTCTAGAACAGGTAATAGACAAGCTGAATACCAAGTACTGGTACTCAACAATGCAGTCAAGAGATGATAAATCCTATAAAGACCTCATTGAAATTGCAATATCTAAAGCTAAGATTCCGCTAAGAGCGGTACTAGGAAAAAGCACAATTTCTATCAATGACTTTATGAATATGCAACGGGGGGATATCATTAAATTAAATTCTAAAGTAGATGATGAGTTGACCGTTTATGTTGGAAATTTGAATAAATTTACCGCGCTTCCTGGAGCTTCTTCAGGTAGCTATGCGGTTAAGATCTCATCAATAATACGAGGAGAGGAGTAACAAGTATGGATGGAATGTTGTCCCAAGAAGAGATAAATGCTCTGCTTAACGGGTTGGGAACTGAAGATGAGGAAATAATAGGAACAGAGCAGTTGACAGATGCTGAAAAGGATGCTATAGGAGAAATATCTAACATCAGTATGGGAACAGCCGCTACAACTCTTTTTTCCTTGGTAAACCAGAGAGTCGTAATTACAACACCAGTGGTAGAGTATGCCACTTGGAAAGAGATAGCGAATAGCTATGACAAGCCATGTGTATTTATTCAGATTTATTATGAAGATGGCTTAGATGGTAATAACATATTGATTTTAAAAGAAAAAGATGTTAAGGTCATTACTGATCTAATGATGGGTGGTGACGGTACTAATATAGATGGAGAATTATCTGATCTTCACTTAAGTGCCATAAGTGAGGCTATGAACCAGATGATGGGCTCGGCCGCAACTTCGGTTTCCTCCATGTTAGAAAAAAGAGTAAACATCTCACCTCCTACTGCTAACATAGTGGATATGGATGAATCAGTTAGCGGTGAAGATATAGCTGAATTCTTAAAGGGATCCTTTGTTAAGGTATCCTTCAATATGGTCATAGGTGATCTAGTGGATAGCGTCCTTATGCAGTTATATCCATTTGATTTCGCAAGAAATCTTTATAAGGAATTTATAGCTGCTAATTCCATTGAGGGCGAAAGACAGGTAGAGACCCAGAGCGCTAAGCCTAAGGAGGAGCCAAAAGAACAGCAGGCACAAGAACAAAATGTACAACCCAGTGCTCCGGCAGGTAATATGCCATATAGTAATGCAGCTGCTATGATGCCGGGCGCCATGCCATATACAAACCAACAGATGCCATATACACAACCGGTTCAGGATGTCAATATACAGCCGGCACAATTTGCACCTTTTTCACAAATAACACAGCAAATGGTACCTCCTGAGAATATAGATTTACTTATGGATGTACCCCTTGAGGTTACGGTAGAGTTGGGAAGGACAAGTAAGTCAATAAAAGATATACTAGATTTTGCCCCAGGAACTATAATCGAACTTAACAGACTTGCTGGAGAACCCATTGATGTACTTGTCAACGGCAAATTTGTTGCCAAGGGTGAAGTAGTGGTTATGGAAGAAGCATTTGGCATTAGGGTTACTGAAATCACAAAATAAATGCAGTAAAATAATACATTATGATAGGAGAATTAAAATGGCGAAAAGTATTTTAATCTGTGATGATGCAGCGTTTATGAGAATGATGATCAAGGATATATTGGTCAAGAATGGTTATAACATTGCAGGAGAAGCAGAAAACGGTTTAAAGGCTATTGATAAATATACTGAAACAAAACCGGATTTAGTTATGATGGATATTACTATGCCAGAAATGGATGGTATTCAAGCATTGAAGAAAATCAAGGCCCTTGATCCTGCGGCCAATGTTATTATGTGTTCAGCTATGGGTCAGCAAGCAATGGTTATTGAATCAATTCAATCAGGAGCTAAGGATTTTATAGTTAAGCCCTTCCAAGCTGATAGAGTGTTGGAGGCTGTTAAGAAAGCAGTAGGTTAAATAGGATGCCTATGAAAGCCACATACATTTTACTAGATAGTTTTGAGGAAAAGATTGTCGATGGAGTGAATAGGGCTCAAACTGAGACTACTCCTGATAGCTTTTCTACTACAAATAATGTATTACAGCTGCTTGGTCTTGTTGTATTATTAATTATTATTTTAATAGCCGCCTATTATACTTCTAGATTTGTTGGAAGGTATAAGCTAGGTCAATTAAAAAATAGTAATATACAAGTTATTGAAATACACAGAATTAGTAATAGCAAGATGTTACAGATAATTAAAATAGCTAATAAGTATGTAGCTATTGGAGTAAGTAAGGATAATATCACTTTTATCACTGAGATTGATGAAGGTGAAGTCTTAACCCATGAATTTAATGAGGGTGAAAAAGAGTCTTTCCGTCAAATCTTTGATAAGATTAAGGGAAAAAAAGAGTAAAGGTTGGTATCCATGATTGCATCGGAAATAAAACGATTTGGGATGAGGATGGCAATAGCCATTTTGTTATTGATAATAGGTCTGGTGCTTTTATCCAATGTAAAAGAGGTATCAGCCGCAAACATAGGGGATACTATTACAACTGAAGATAGAACAGGTGATGTACCCGGTACAAGTAACAATGTAAGTGGAAGCTTAGGACCATTGGAGTTTCGGTTAAATACTGATGAGGACGAGGGTAGTCTAGCAGCGACACTGGAGATTTTACTAGTTCTAACAGTAATTACTTTAGCACCTTCCATACTAATAATGCTGACATCCTTTACAAGAATTATTATTGTACTACATTTTGTAAGGTCAGCCCTTGGAACTCAATCTACACCACCAAATCAGATACTTATCGGATTGGCGCTGTTCTTGACTTTTTTTATAATGTCTCCGGTTCTTACACAGGTAAATGCAAATGCAGTTCAACCCCTATCCAGAGGAGAAATAACTCAGGATGAGGCTTTTAAAGCAGGAGTAGCTCCTATAAGAAGTTTTATGTTAGAGCAGACAAATGTTAAGGACTTGAGGTTATTTATGGATGTAGCGGGTATTGCAACAGTAGATACAGTGGATGAAATTCCAATTACAGTCGTAATTCCTTCCTTCATAATTAGTGAACTCAGGCAAGCCTTTATTATTGGATTCTTGATATATATACCTTTTATTGTGATAGATATGGTAGTGGCATCTACTCTTATGTCTATGGGTATGATGATGCTTCCGCCCACAATGATTTCCATGCCCTTTAAAATTTTGTTATTTATAGTTGCTGATGGTTGGAACCTCATAATCGGGGGCTTAGTAAGAACATTCTATTAGCGACTATGGAAGATGCAAATGAAAGGAGAATGGCAGTGAGTGAGAATATAGTTGTTGACATAGCTAGAGATGCCATATTTTTAATAATAAAGGTTGCAGCTCCCATATTAATTGTATCCTTAACAGTAGGTCTTATAGTTAGTATATTGCAGACAGTAACATCGATTCAGGAGCAGACCCTCACATTTGTTCCTAAGCTTATAGCTATATTACTTGTGGTTTTACTGTTTGGCAATTGGATGCTTACCTCTATAAAAGAGTTTATGGTAGAGCTGTTTTCGAATTTTACTTATTTTATTAATGCGATATGAGTTTATCAATAGTAGATTTTGAATTATTTTTATTAATTCTTGTGAGGATAAGTGGCTTTATTTATACAGCGCCATTGTTTTCTTTAAGAAGCGTTCCTGTTAGAGTAAAAGCGGGGTTTTCTATTTTTATATCAATAATACTTTTTTATACCATACCATTATCCGCAGCCGAATATGTAGGAGTCATAGGCTTTGCTATATTGGTCGTCAAGGAAGCAATTGCAGGCGCTCTAATGGGCCTGTTTTCAAATATAGCCTATCATATACTGGCATTTGCTGGACAAATCATTGATATGGAAATAGGTTTTTCCATGATTAATCAATTGGATCCGATTACAAGAATACAGACTACAATTTCAGCTAATCTGTATGGTTATCTAATAATGCTGTTAATGATAACAACTAATCTACATCATTATTTTTTAAGAGCGGTTGTCGACTCATACCAGGTTATAGGCATAGGTGAGGCAGTACTCCCTGCAAATATGTATCGTTTGATGGTAGATTTTATAATTAATTATTTTATCATAGCTATGCGTATAGTTTTACCCATATTTGCGGCCATATTAATGGTCAACACAGTGTTGGGTATTCTTGCCAAGGTGGCACCGCAGATGAATATGTTCGTTATTGGTATGCAGCTTAAAGTATTAGTAGGGCTTTTTGTATTTTATTTGATAATAGGGCTTACACCATCGGTAGCAGACTATATTTTTAATGAAATGATGGATATGCTAAGGGCTATTATTGAAGTAATGAAGGGGTAAGAGAAGGTTAGGTGAATATAAATGAAGCAGCCTAGTTTGGAGTTAAGTGTAGATCACCGGTACATGATTTCTTATCATCTACAGTTTTTTGCCGAGGGAGCTGAAAAGACAGAGCAGCCTACTGCGAAGAAGCTCTCAGATGCCAGAAAGGAAGGACAGGTAGCGAGAAGTAAGGAGCTTACCACTTCCGCTGAACTGGTGGCTTTATTTCTAACCCTAAAGATATTTGTTGGATATATGATCAATAAATTCATAGAGACTTTCAGAAGTAGCTATCAGAATATTGACCTATATTCAAACGGTGAATTTACAATGAATATCGCAGAAGGAATACTTAGAAATTCTATATTAAGAATTATAATTATATGCCTTCCGATATACATGATAGCTGTTACAGTATCATTTGTAATAGTATTGGTCCAGGTTAAATGGAAACCTTCGGGTAAACCCTTAAGACCTAAATTCAATAAGCTTAGCCCAATCAGTGGTTTTAAGAAAATATTTTCAAAGGATAAAGCATTCACTCTACTTATAGAAACAGTTAAGATTGTATTAATCGGATATATAGCCTATGATACTCTAAGGAAAGAGTGGGGCACTCTACTTATTCTTTATGATATAAGCCTTTTTCAAGCGGTAGCTCTGGTGGGCAACCTTGTAATTAATCTAGGAATAAAGATAAGTATAATCTTTCTCTGTGTTGGATTTGCAGATTTTATATATCAAAAGTTCAAGTTCAAAAAAGACATGAGGATGACAAAGCAAGAGGTTAAGGATGAATTCAAGCAGACTGAGGGAGATCCNCAGATTAAAAGAAGAATTCGTTCTAAGATGATGGAGGTATCCCAAAGAAGGATGATGCAACAGCTTCCCGAGGCAGATGTAGTCATAACTAATCCTACTCACCTGGCTGCAGCTATAAAGTACGATAGGGAGGAAACAGGTGCACCGATCCTTTTGGCTAAAGGGGCAGACCATCTGGCGATGAAGATAAAGGAAGTCGCTAAAGAGAATCAAATCGAGATAGTTGAAAATAAACCCTTGGCAAGGATGTTATATTATAATGTGGAAATTGGCGATGAGATACCTGCTGAGCTATATCAAATGACAGCGGAAGTTCTGGCCTATGTATATAAGCTCAAGGGAAAGCTTTAGGCTCTAGAGATAGCCTTAGTAAGATGGAAAATAATAGGCCGCCGGTGTACAAGTACGCTGGGGCAAACTTTGATATATATATTAAAATATAGGGGTAGAATACCCAGAAAGGTATGGAGACTTGGCATGAAGAGAAGTGATATAGCTATAGGTTTATATATATTAGCAGCAATCATGTTTTTAATCATACCCATGAGTCCCCTCTTATTGGACTTTTTTATTGCACTTAATATATCAATTGCATTGGTAATTTTGTTTAATGCGATGTTTACAAAAGAAGTGCTTAACATGTCTTCATTTCCTACTATTATTTTATTCACCACAATCTTTCGTATTGCCTTAAATGTATCCAGTACAAGACTTATTCTCTCCACAGGTAATCCTGGTCGTGTGGTAAGAGTATTTGGTGAGTTCGTTGGTGGTAACAGTTTAGTAATTGGTACAATTATATTTATTGTTCTAATATTGGTTCAGTTTATAGTCATTAATAAGGGTTCAGAGAGAGTAGCAGAAGTAACAGCAAGATTTACATTGGATGCTATGCCCGGTAAGCAGATGGCTATAGATGCTGACNTAAATACAGGAGCTATTACAGATCAAGAAGCCATGGANCGAAGACAGAAGATTCAAGATGAGGCAGCCTTCTTTGGGTCTATGGACGGTGCAACTAAGTATGTTAAGGGTGATGCTGTTGCAGGACTTATAATCACAGTAATTAACGTTGCTGGTGGTACTATTACAGGCATGCTAAATCAAGGNTTATCAGCAGCAGAGGCTTTTCAGGAATACGCTATACTAACAATAGGTGACGGTCTAGTATCACAAATACCATCCTTAATGATATCTCTTGCAACAGGCGTATTAGTTACAAAGGTATCAAAGGAAGCTGATTTTGGTGATCTACTAGTTGGTCAGCTATTTGCCATACCCAAGGTATTATACATAGTAGGTACTAGCATGATTATATTGGGAGTGGTTACACCGCTTAATATATTTTTGTTTGCAGGCTATGGGCTTGCTTTTATCCTAGCTGGTAGGAACATAGCTGAGAAGCTGGAGGTAGAGTCTATAGAGAGAGAGGTATCATCCGAGGAGGCTGAGGCTGATGAGATTCGTAGGCCTGAAAATGTAGCATCCCTGCTACAGGTAGATCCTATAGAGCTGGAGTTTGGTTATGGGATAATTCCTCTAGCAGATATGAATCAAGGGGGAGACCTGCTTGATAGAGTTGTACTCATAAGAAGACAGATTGCAATCGAGCTTGGTACCGTAGTTCCTATGATACGTTTGCGGGATAATATACAGATCAACCCTAACCAATATATTATTAAAATCAAAGGTATAAAGGTTAGTGAAGGAGAAATATTATTTGACCATTATATGGCCATGAATCCAGGTTATGTAGAGGAAGAGATTACCGGTATTCCTACATTTGAGCCTTCCTTTAACCTGCCAGCTATATGGATTACAGAGAGTCAGAGGGAAAGGGCAGAATCCTTAGGATATACAGTTGTGGATCCTCCTTCAATTATAGCTACCCATTTGACTGAAGTAATCAGGGGCCATATTCACGAGTTACTTACTAGACAAGATGTTCAAAATCTTGTTAATAATATTCAGGAATCAAATCAAACCTTGATTACGGAGCTGGTTCCAAAGCTTCTTAGTATAGGTGAAATTCAAAAGGTTCTTCAGAACTTATTAAGGGAGCAGATATCCATCAGAGACCTGGTAACTATCTTAGAAACCTTAGCTGATTATGCGCCCTCAACCAGGGATATAGATGTACTTACTGAATATGTCAGACAAAATCTTAAGAGAGCCATATCTAAAAAATACTTCCCTGATGGTGAGATGACCAGTGTGGTTACCTTGGATCCTAAGGTCGAGCAGGAGATAATGGATTCTGTCAAGCAGACTGAACAGGGCTCATACTTAGCACTTGATCCTGAAATAACCAGAGAAATTATAGATTCAGTTCAGACTGAAATAGAGAAGTTAGAGGAATTAGGTAAGAATCCGGTTATCATTACTTCTCCAATTGTAAGAATGTATTTTAAGAGACTTATTCAAGATTACTTCAGGGATTTAGCCGTAGTATCGTATAATGAAATTGATTCAAATGTAGAATTACAGTCAGTAGGGATGGTGACAGTGTAGTGATTATCAAGAAGTTTCAAGCAAATAATGAGACAGAAGCTATCATGCTTGCCAAGGAAGAGCTAGGCAAGGATGCTATTGTCATGAATATCAAAACTATTTCTCCTAGGGGTGTATATAGATTATTTCGAAAGCCTCTTGTAGAGGTTACAGCAGCTATTGACGATAGTATTAACCCTAATAAATATGACAAGATAGTAGCACCAAAGAAGCAGAGCTTTCCGGATATTATCTATGATGAACCCCTTACATCATCCCAGGCTGAACCAGAGCAAGGGAAGGAAACCTCTGCCATAGAGGAAAAGCTTAATAACCTTCAAAATCTGCTAGAAAAGCAGATGGTTGAAATGGAGGCTGCTAAAGAGACAAAGGAAAAGGCTAAGGCGGCGGGTAAGAATCTGGCCTGTATACAGTTAATATATAACCAGCTTATTTTAAATGAGGTAGATGAGAAATATGCCAACCAGATTATCAGTGAAATCGAGGGAACTCTAAAAAATGATTCCTCTATGGATAAAATCTTATCCACAATATATCAAAAGATAGTTCTTAAGTTGGGGCAGCCTATGACTATAAATCTTAATGGTAGCAAACCAAAGTATGTGTTCTTTATAGGCCCTACTGGAGTAGGAAAGACAACAACCATAGCCAAAATCGCATCAAAATTAATGATGGAGCACAAGGCAAAAATAGCCTTTCTAACCTCAGACACTTATCGAGTTGCAGCTGTTGAGCAGCTAAGAACATATGCCAATATACTTGGCATACCTATGAAGATAGTATATAATAAAGACGAAATGGAAGAAACAAGGTCGGAATTTGCAGATTACGATATGATATTTGTAGACACTGCAGGCCGTTCCCATAGAAATAAGAATCAGAGAGATGATATAGAAGGCTTAATAAGGNTAATTCCAGAGAATGAAAGNGAGATTTACTTAGTCCTAAGTGCTACAACTAAGTATCGTGATTTAGTAAGTATTACAGAGGTTTATTCTGAAATAGTAAACTATAATCTGATTTTTACAAAGCTAGATGAAACAAATAGTGTTGGAAATATATTTAATATAAGAATGTTAACAAATGCACCTCTATCCTATGCCACCTTTGGGCAGGATGTACCGGATGATATTGAACGAATTGATCCTCAGAGTATAGCCAAGCAACTACTAAGGGGGCATTAATATGGATCAAGCCGAAAGATTAAGAGAAATAGTTAAGCAGCAGAACACACCTAAGCATTTATCGAGAGTTATAACAGTCACCAGTGGTAAGGGTGGTGTAGGTAAATCCAGTATATCCGTTAATCTAGCCATAGCCTTAAGTCGTCTTGGAAAAAGAGTTGTTGTTCTAGATGCTGACTTTGGTCTGGCCAATGTAGAGGTTATGCTGGGAGTTCGTCCCACTTATAATCTGGCGGATTTGATGTTTAGAGGCAAGAGCCTTTCAGATATAATTACAAAAGGGCCGGAGAACATTGGCTTCATATCCTGCGGTTCAGGTATTCAAGAGTTAACAAGTCTATCCAAGGATCAAATTATATATCTTATACGCAAATTAGTAGAGCTTGATCAAACAGTGGATATAGTGATTATAGATACGGGTGCAGGTATATCTGATTCGGTTTTGGAATTTATAACAGCAAGTTCAGAGATCCTTTTGGTTGTCTCTCCTGAGCCCACATCCATTACCGATGCCTATGCACTTCTTAAGACACTTAATAGAAAAACAGATTTCTCAATAGAGGACAATGCAATAAAAGTTATCACCAACCGAATCACACCGGATGAGGATGGTGAGGATATATATAATAAGCTAAGTACTGTAGTTACAAGGTTTCTTAAGCTTAAATTAGAGTATTTTGGGCAAATACCTTTGGATAGTTCGGTATCAAGAGCTGTAATGAGACAAAGACCAGCCATATGTGAATATCCTAACTCTAATTTTGCTAAGCGTATTACAAGCTTTGCTAAGCGTTTATGTGATACTGAACCTGAAATTAATCAAGAAAAAAGAGGTATTGCGCAGTTATTCTCCAAGCTTTTGAAATCCAGAATTATAAAATAATTTGTCTACTATATATAGCCGACCGTATGGCAGATGGAGATTGTTATGTTAAGAGAGATAGTAAATATTGGGGATAAAATAGAATTAAAGCAGCTGGAACAGAAAGGAAGATTGATTAAGTCATCTAAGACCTATGTAAGTCAGATGGTTGATTTTATGGAGGATGATAATATCAGTATAGCTACTCCCATAAAAAATGGTAAGATTGTCTTGCTGGAGAAATGGGTAAATTATCGCCTATATATTTATACCATTAAAGGCTTATATCAATGTGACTGTACAATGATCCAGACATATCGAGAAGGTAAAAATGTACTTGCCTTAGTTAAGGTGGTTTCTCAGCCTGAAAAGATACAAAGAAGACAATACTATCGTCTGGAGTATGTTCATGATATTGAGTATAGGCTTGTTACTGAGGAAGAGATTAAGCTAGAGGACAAATTACTTAATGATAAAGGATTAGATACTGAAACCAGTGATATTATAAGAGAAAATTTAACTGAGATGAATAAGAATTGGATCCAGGCCTCAATAACGGATTTAAGCGGAGGAGGTTGCCGCTTTAACTCTGAGCAGGAACTAAAAGCAGGTGATAAAGTAAGGATCAAATTGGACTTTATTGTTAAGGATCTATTAAAGAAGCTTGATATAATTGCAGAGGTAATAGCATCAGAAAGAAGGATTGACCGGTCAGGAGTATATGAACATAGAGTAGAATTCTCCAATATTAGAAAAAAAGATAGAGAGGATTTGATTAAATATATTTTTGAGCAAGAACGCAGAATAAGAANGAACGAAAAGAAGTGACCTTTTTAATATAGAAAGGANTTTCATATGAATACTAAAAATGTTTTAATAATAGATGACTCTGCACTCATGAGAAGGGTTCTTTCTGATATAATAGAAGCTGACAAGAGATTTAATGTAATCGGTGCAGCGATAAACGGTCTTGCTGGACTCAGCATGCTACAAGAAAATGCCGGGAATGTTGATCTGGTTCTGCTGGACATTCATATGCCTAGAATGAATGGACTTGAGGTTCTTGAGGAAATAAAAAAGCAAAACATCAAGACAACAGTAATAGTTGTAAGTGCTGTCACTACCAGTGATGCAAAAGAGACTATACATGCTCTGGAGCTAGGTGCATTTGATTTCATTACAAAACCAGAGAGCTTAGAGGAATTGAGAAGCAATGCCTTTACTGAAAGACTTATCAATTGCCTAGAAGTAGCCACAAAATGTAGTGAACAAAAGCAGCAAAGAACCATAGTAACAGAAGCGCCAAAAATAATTACAGCTTCCCTGCCTCCTATTCAGAAGAAGAGAGTTACGGAAGAAGATCGGTATCAAAACAAGCTAATAGCTATCGCTTGCTCAACTGGTGGGCCAAAAGCCCTCCATAATATTATACCCAATCTACCCAAGGAGATTGATGCAGGGGTTGTAATTGTACAGCATATGCCCGAAGGATTTACAAAGTCCCTGGCAGACAGATTGAATTCATTAAGCCAGCTTCCTGTTAAGGAGGCAGAGGATGGAGAAGTTCTGAAAAAAGGATGGGTCTATATCGCAAAAGGTGGCAGACAGCTACGGGTTATAAGGGACCAAGATGGAGGCCATATATTAAAAGTTAGTTTGGAACCGCCACGTCGTGGATTATCACCCTGTGCCGATATTCTGTATGAATCCCTTGTAGACGCCGATTATGATGAAATAACATGTGTAGTACTCACCGGTATGGGAAGTGATGGCTCAGCCGGAATTAAAGAATTAAGTAAGAATAAAAATATTCATGTGATAGCTCAGGACAAGAAGACCAGTATTGTATACGGTATGCCAAGAATGATCAAAATGACAGGATTGGTTGACAAGGTAGTATCACTAGATGATGTCACCGAGGCTATTATTGAGAATGTGGGGGTGCGTTAAATGGATGTAAGTCAATATCTTGAAATTTTTATTGAAGAGACAAAGGAACATCTGCAGAGTTTAAATGAGCATATATTGATTCTGGAGAAGGAACCCGAAAACGATGCGACCATTAATGAGATATTCCGTGCAGCCCATTCCCTTAAGGGTATGGCTGGAACCATGGGCTATAAAAAGATGCAAGAGCTAACTCATGATATGGAAAATGTGTTTTCAGAGATACGTAATGGCAAGATGAAGGCTTCTTCAGAGCTTGTAGACGTTGTGTTTAAGGGATTAGATGCACTAGAAGCTTATCTTGTGAATATACAGACAGATGGTACTGAAGGTGATCAGGACTCATCTGATATTATTGATTCATTGAATAATATTTTGAATGCAGGTTTAGGTATTGCCAACACAACTAATATGGATAAAGAAGTTGAGTCCTTAGCTGGTGATATTAAAACATCTGCCCCTGATGTGGATAGTAAGTATAAGTTTAGATTTCTTAAGATAGATGAACATGAGAAAAAAGCCATAGCTAAAGCTTATTCAATTAATCTTAATGTAGTTGGATTAACTGTATATATACATGAATATTGTGTCCTTAAGGGTGCCAGAGCCTTTATGATCAACAGAACATTAGAGGAGCATGGTGAAATAATTAAACTTGATCCAAGTGCTCAGGATCTTGAAGATGAAAAATATGATTATGATTATTCAGCCTTCGTAATAACTAAGGACAGTCCAGAGAAAATAATTGATGCTGTATTGGCTGTTTCTGAGGTTAAGGAGGTTGTGGCTGATTACATACAGCTTAATGAGATGGAGCTTAATACCTATCTGGCTGCAATTAAGCAGGATGAAATACCTACTTCTACATATAAAGTTCCTAAGGAGCCTGGTTCCTTAAAGGCAGGTGCAAAAGTCCCTAGCAAGCAACATACAAAGCCTGTGGCAAATCGCTCAGTCCGTGTAGATATTGAAAAATTGGATGTACTGATGAACTTGGTAAGTGAGCTTATAATTGCAAAAAACAGTCTAGTATCCTCCAGTAGTACCTTACATAATGAACTTGAAATTTCCTTCTTTGATCAGATTGAATATCTAGAAAGAGTTACCACTAATCTTCACGAGTCTGTTATGAAGGTAAGAATGGTTCCTATAGAGAGTGTAGTTAATCGTTTCCCTAGAATGATTCGTGATTTATCTAAGAGTTTAAATAAGCAGATGGAGCTTTATATGACCGGTGAGGAGACTGAGCTTGATCGTACTGTTATAGATGAAATTGGTGATCCTTTAATGCATCTACTTCGTAATGCAGCTGACCATGGATTGGAGAGCACTGAGGATAGAGTAAAATCAGGTAAGGATCCGGTTGGAGCTATATATCTTGATGCCTATCAGGATGGCAATAACGTAGTAATTGAAGTAAGAGATGACGGATCAGGCATTAACGTTGATAAAATCCGAGCAAAGGCCATAGATAGGGGTACTATAACAGAGGAGCAGGCATCAAGAATGTCTGACAAGGATATTATTGATATTCTATTTATGCCTAGCTTTTCAACCTCTGATTCAGTTACTGATGTATCAGGTAGGGGTGTTGGTCTTGATGTTGTTAAAACTAAGATTGAAGCTCTTGGTGGTGAAATAGAAGCTAAGACAGTGTTAGGAAAGGGTTCAAATTTCATCATAAGACTACCACTTACTCTTGCTATTATACAATCATTAATGGTTACAATCTCTGATGAAAAATATGCCCTGCCTCTTGGTAATATACAGACTGTGGAAAACATCGATAGTAGCAGTATTAAGAAGGTTAATGGTAAGGAAGTTCTTAACCTCAGAGGAGATGTAATACCCATCATACGTTTAGGTGAATTACTAGATTGTCCTAAGGGTGAAGAAGTAGACCAGCTTCTTGTAGTTGTAGTTAAGAAGGGCGAAAAATATGCAGGATTAGTTGTANACGAGCTATTAGGACAGCAGGAGNTTGTTATCAAGTCCATAGGCAAGTATATAAAGTACCATAAGACTATAAGTGGTGCAACTATACTTGGAAATGGTGAGGTAGCATTAATTCTAGATGTAAATACATTGGTGTAGTACATTAGTGATATTTAGAACAAGGGAGGTTAGTCATGGCCGAAACAAATTCAAAGCAATATATTGATATAAGACTAGGTGAAGATCTATATGGTATAGAGATTAAGTATATAGATAGCATAATTGTCATGCAGAATATAACTAGGGTGCCAAAGGCACAATCCTTTTTTCTTGGGGTTATTAATCTGAGAGGAGAGGTTATTCCAGTTATGAATCTAAGAACCAAGCTGGGACTTGAAGAGAAAGAGTTTACTTCAACCACAAGAATAATGATCGTGAAGCCGGAACCCTTAGCTTCGCCTGTAGGTCTGATAGTAGACGAGGTAAACGAGGTAATAACCTTAAATGATGACGATGTGAATATAATGAATTATGACGAAAATGACAGTAAAGCCGCTTATAGTGCTGGAATTGGTAAGTTGGGTGATAATTTAGTTAATATTTTAAATATTCCTGAGTTAATAGGTAAGGAAGATTAGCCAATATTTAAATTGGGGGGATAAGGGTGGCAGATATAAACTTAAATGGAATTAATAATATGCAATATGATGTTCTACGAGAGATAGGCAATATTGGTGCCGGAAATGCAACCACTGCGCTATCCCAAATGATAAATGCCAAGGTATCTATGAATGTGCCAAAGGTAGAGCTGCTGGAGTTTAAAGAGCTTTCTGATATTGTAGGAGGAGCTGAGAAGATTGTAGTTGGAATACTATTCACTCTCGATGGCGATGTAGATGGAATGATGATGTTTATGATGGACAAGCTTGCATCTATGCATTTGGTTAACATCCTTCTTGGTAATATGGAGGAAACAAAGCCAACTGAAGAAACCGAGTTTAGTGAAATGGGTCTTTCAGCCCTAAATGAAATCGGTAATATCATATCAGGTGCATATTTATCATCTTTATCTTCCTTAACGAACTTAACAATAACAACAAGTATACCATATATGGCCATTGATATGGCTGGGGCTATTTTAAGTGTACCGGCTATAGAATTTGGAAAGATTGGGGACAAAGCCCTTTTGATTGAGACAGAATTTGGGGACAAGGATAATTATGTGAACGGGTATTTTATATTGATACCGACCTTAAAATCATATTCATCAATTCTAAAATCATTGGGGTTATAGGTGATACCATGAACAAAACAATAAAAGTCGGCATGGCTGATGCTAATGTGTGCAGACCTCCGGATTTGATTGCGACCCTGGGACTTGGTTCCTGTGTCGGTGTAGTATTATACGATCCGGTTAAGAAGATTGCAGGCTTAGTTCATGTTATGCTACCAGATAGTACAAAAATAATAAACAACTCNAATAAATACAAGTTTGCTGACACAGGAATAGTAACACTAATCCAGGACATGGTAGATATAGGAGCAATAAGAAGAAATATAGTTGCAAAAATTGCCGGTGGAGCACAGATGTTTAGCTTTGTAAATAATCTTGAAATGATGCGCATTGGGGATCGCAATGTAGAAGCAACCAAGCAGAAGCTTGCTGAACTGGGCATACCAATACTTGCAGAGGATACCGGTGCTAACTATGGTAGGACTATAGAGTTTAATCCAGACACTGGATTATTACATATAAAATCCTTTGGTAAGGAGCTATTGATTCTATAGTCAAATTCCAAGAAACTATGTATAGAAGGTGAAAATATGCGTGATAGGTATATACCTGCATTTATTACATTATTAGCAGGAGCCATAACCTGTATTGTAGACATTTATAGAAAAGCTAATTTATTATCTAGTTTAAAAAGACTTCTTTTGGTTCTTATAATTTTTTATATTATTGGCCTAATAGCAAGGGCAATTATCAGAAAGGTTCTTGAAGCTAAACCCAACAGATCTGATCAAGATATAGAAGATAATACTGAGGATAATATAGAAGATAATCCTGAGAATATTATAGATGATAATACAGAAGAAACTATAGCTTAAGATAGCATAGCTAAAGATTAATTATTGGTAAATGAGATATTGGTTTTCAATCCGCTTTAATTATAGGAGGCAATATGAATAATGAAGAAAGGCAAAAACTTTGGGAAGAATACTCTCGAAGAAAGACCTCTGACTTATATGAAAAGATTATAATTGAATATGCTGGATTGGTAAAAATAGTTGCAGGACGTCTTAGTATGTATTTGGGACACAATGTGGAATATGATGATCTAGTAGGTTATGGAACATTTGGACTATTAGATGCTATTGAGAAATTTGATTACAGCAAGGGGTATAAGTTTGAGACTTATGCTTCCTTAAGAATAAGGGGAGCTATTCTTGACCAGATTCGAAAGATGGACTGGATACCCAGAAGCATACGACAAAAGCAACGGAAGATTGATAATGCATATCAAGTCCTCGAGGCCAGATATGGCAGAAATGTCACCGACGAGCATGTGGCCGAGGAGCTAAATCTATCTATGGAAGAGCTAGAGGACTGGCAGAGTCAAACAAATATTACAAATATAATTTCCTTAGATGAGTTCATGGAACAGGGCTCTGAGGCGAAAACTGAGCAATATTTTGCCACTACATTTGAGCAACCTGATAGGATAATGGAAAGAAAGGAACTAAAGGACCTTCTAACGAAGACTTTAGATTCTTTGACTGAAAAGGAGAAAAGGGTAATAGTACTATATTATTATGAAGACCTGACCTTGAAGGAAATTAGTAAGATTCTTGAGGTATCAGAATCTAGAATATCTCAATTGCATACTAAGGCACTACAAAAGCTCAAGTTGAAACTGGGAGTGAATATAGAAGTCCTTACAAGCTATTAATAATACAGGATATTATTCACATCCTATACTTATATATTTTGTAAGCTGGTAACACTTAGGAGGGGGAATTATAAGATGGGTGGTAAAAACGCATACTTTCAGCTGTTAATCAAAAAGGACGGAACTTATTTGAAGCTTTATGATTCTGAACCAGGCGGATTACCGCTTAATTATGATGAAATCAGCAATTATCTGGCTGATAAGAGAATATATGAGTATGACAAAATTGCCTTAGGTAAGGGGATAGCAAACCTAAAGGAAACGGCAGAGATAAAGCTTACTTCAGCAGTGATTCTTCCACAGGATGAGCATGTTAAGGTTACAATTGAGGAGGATAGATTAAAGGTAATATGCCGGTTTTATCCTCCCAGTAATGGAGGGAATCATCTTACCAAGGAGGACATCATATCTGAAATGGTAAGAGCCGGAGTAAAATATGGTGTAGATGAGATGAAAATCATGCAGCATTTGAAGGAGCCAAGGTATTGCACAGATTATGTCCTAGCTAAAGCAACCTTGCCCATACAGGGAAGAGACGCTGTGATAACTTATCATTTTAATACTGATTTAACCATGAAGCCTAAGACAAATGAGGATGGTTCAGTGGATTTTCATCAGCTTGATATAATCAGTCATTGTAATGAGGGAGATTTATTAGCCACTTTAACACCTGTTGATTTTGGTAGACCAGGGATTGATGTATGTGGAAAACCCTTAAAGCCCAATAAGGTTACCAATCGTGTACTTCGCTATGGCAATAAGATTAGAATGTCAGAGGATGGACTTAGGCTATATTCAGAGGTTAGTGGTCACGTATCTCTAACCAACGGTAGAGTGTTTGTATCGGATACTTATGAGGTTGCCGCAGATGTGGATTCATCAACCGGAGATATAGATTATGAGGGGAATGTAGTAGTTAGAGGTAATGTAATAACAGGTTTTACAGTTAAAGCCAAGGGCGATATTGAAGTATATGGCGTCGTGGAAGGAGCCTATATTGAAGCAGGGGGGCAGATTATCCTAAGACGTGGCATGCAGGGAATGAATAAGGGTATTCTTAAGGCAAATGGAAATATAATTACAAAATTCATAGAAAATGCAGAGGTTATAGCAGGGGGATATATTAATACAGATTCCATCATGCATAGCAAGGTATCTGCAAAGGGAGATATAGTTGTAGGAGGCAGACGAGGCTTCGTAACAGGTGGGGTAATACGTTCTGGTACTATGATATCCTTAAAAACATCCGGCTCACATATGGGAACCAATACTGTGCTTGAAGTTGGTATAGATCCTGCTGTACTGGATGAATTTAATGAGCTGGAGAAGAAAATTGTAATGCTTAAGAGCGAGAAGGAGAAGGTAAATCATGCGATTGCTATGGTCCGTAAGAAGCTTTCGTCTGGTGCTAATATTTCCTATGATAAGCTAGAGAGTCTTAAGCAGATAACACAGACCAGTATTAATCTTAATACCCAGATTACTGAGGCTACACAGAGATATGATGTCCTTAAGCTGGAGGTAGGGGAAAATACTACAGGAATGATTAAGGTATATGATACAGTATATCCAGGTACTAAAATCATTATTTCCAATGTAGTATACTATGTAAAAGATGCATTGCAACATACAAAATTCATCCGTGACAAGGCGGATATTAAGCTACAACCATTATAGAATGGTATAGATTGACCTAAGTAGTATCAGAAGCAGTTAAATGACATCCCCAGGAGTACATAATACACCTTGTTATTTATTAAGGGGGAATGAAGATGCCCATAAGGCCAATTGATGTTATGAAATCACAGGAGGTTTCCCAGTATAAGCATATTCAGAATCAAAGGTCCCAGCATGAACAGGTACAGATAAGCAAGAGCTTTCAAAACCTGATACAGGCTGAGGCTTCTAAGACTGTTCAAACAAAGAAAAGTGAGAACAATGAATATATATACGATGCCAAGGATGAAAGTAATAACAGTTATAGTGGTAGTGGGGCTAGCGGCAGAGGGAAACAGGATAAAGAAAATCAAAATAAGGATAATCAACCCAGAAATAATTCTGCTAGACCTGGAGGAATTGATATATTAATATAACTAGTTATATAGGAGTGGAGTAGATATGAACCTGTTAGAAATTATCATGCTTATATTAGGAATTATAATCATAATTTTAAGTTGCAGGATAGTTGGCCAACCCAATAATAAAAAGAATGGTGAATCCTTAGGGAGTGGAGACCTTAAGGATATTTATTTGCAGGAGGAATTGAACACCTTCAAGGAGCAACAGATTGAATTGTTTAATTCTGTAAGTGAAGACACTATTGTAAAGACCGATGATTATTTAAGCAAGCTATCAAATGAAAAGATTATGGCAGTTAGTGAATACTCAGATCAAATTCTAGAAAAAATAGCAAGGAATCATGAAGAGGTTGTATTTCTTTATAATATGTTAAATCATAAAGAAAAGGAGCTTAAGGAGATTATAAAGGATATTGATAGCGCCAAGCGTAAGGCAAAGGAGCTATCAAATGACAATCCACAGAACCATATAGCTGCTGAAAATAAAGAAGAAAAGTCAAAGAAGCTTGACAACCAAGCCCAGAATATTAAGCTACAGTCTGTAGGCAAAACAGCCTCAGAGCAAGTAGATAATAATCAATCAGCTATCTCTATTAATAATTCAGAGATACTAAAACTACATGGGCAGGGCAAATCGATTATGGATATTGCTAAGCAGTTGGGAATCGGCCAGGGAGAGGTTAAGCTTGTTGTCGATTTATTCGTAGACAAATAGATGAGATTGTTGATTTATATTAAGTTAGTTATGAAGGACGGGGATAACTAAAAATGAAACTAAAATACTATATGAGAGGGCTTGGAATAGGCATACTAGTAACAACACTTGTACTTTCCCTTGCTAGTAAGAAGGAAAAGCTCTCCGATAAAGAAATTATATCTAAGGCAATAGAACTTGGTATGGTGATGAAGGATGATAATGATGACCAGCTTAAGGAAGTCCTTGAAAATTCCTTAGATAAGGAGGAACCAGAGAAGGATTTGCTAGAGGATACTGAGCATGAGCCAAGTGATGAGCTAAATAATGAGGTATATGATGAGTCGGAAGATGACTTGAATAATGAGCCTGATGATAAGTTGGTTGATGAGGTAAATAACGGGTCTGATGATGACTTGAATAATGAGTTGGATGATGAGGATGCTCTGGAACCGACAATTGAAGAGACACCATCAAACGATGATGGAGAAGCTTCAGAGCCTAATGATGAGGATAGTGGAGCAGAAGTCTTAGAGCCATCAAATGATGATGAGGAATTGGATAATCAGGAGCCTACCAACGTAGATCAAGTGACCTTTACAATATTAAAAGGCATGTCTTCGCGTCAGATATCGGAGCTTCTTGTAGAAAAAGGCCTTATAGATGATGCAATAGATTTTGATTATTATATTATGAGACTAGGAAAGACTAGAGAATTAAGAGCTGGAACATATACATTGCCTAAAGACTCCTCTTATCAAGAAATACTGGATGCAATAATCAAATAGACAGTTATCTTAAAAAATTAACAAAAACGAACATATAGACAGACATCCTGATAAAACAGAAAAAAATGAGCGGATAGACAGAACATCCTGAGAAAATCCTTTACAGGTGGATTTTCTTGTGTTATAATCACTATGTTTTGATAACAATACACGTATGCTGATTTCATGCATGGTGCCGAGATACTTAGGTCTGCATGGAATATGATGTGTACGGATGATATTAACCAAATGGAGGTAAATTATGAGCGTTATTTCAATGAAACAATTATTGGAGGCTGGTGTACATTTTGGACATCAGACAAGAAGATGGAACCCCAAAATGGCGGAGTACATCTACACAGAGAGAAATGGAATCTACATTATTGACTTACAGAAGTCAGTAGTAATGGTAGACCAAGCATATGCTGCAATCAAGGATATTGTTGCAGATGGTGGAACAATCCTCTTTGTAGGAACAAAGAAGCAGGCACAGGATGCTATAAAAGCAGAAGCTGAGCGTTGCGGAATGTTCTATGTAAATGAAAGATGGTTAGGTGGTATGTTAACCAACTTCAAGACCATTAAGAGCAGAATTGATAGACTAAGAGAAATCGAAAAAATGTCAGAGGACGGAACATTTGATGTTCTTCCAAAGAAAGAAGTTATTCAGCTTAGAAAAGAATGGGAAAAGCTTGAGAAGAATCTTGGTGGAATTAAGAATATGAAGAGACTTCCAGATGCTATATTCGTAGTAGATCCTAAGAAGGAAAGAATCTGTATCCAGGAAGCACATAACCTAGGAATCCCTCTAATTGGTATAGCAGATACCAACTGTGATCCTGAAGAGCTTGATTATGTTATTCCAGGTAATGACGATGCTATTCGTGCTGTTAAGCTTATTGTATCTAAGATGGCTGATGCGGTTATCGAAGCAAATCAGGGCGTTCAGTTAACAGATACAACAGATGAAGCAGAAGCATTCGACAATGTTGAAGCTGGCCTAGAGGAAGAAGTTACAGAATAATGTGTGAATGGGTCTGTTGCAGATGTAAGGCTTACCGTATGGTTAGTATCAGACATTACAACAGTCCCATTTTTAAAATATAAGATTTGGAGGTTTAATTATGAATATAACAGCTAGTATGGTAAAAGAGTTAAGAGAAATGACCGGCGCAGGAATGATGGATTGTAAGAAAGCTCTTGCTGAGACTGAGGGTAATATGGACAAGGCTGTGGAGTTTCTTAGAGAAAAGGGACTTGCTGCCGCAGAGAAGAAGGCCGGTAGAATCGCTGCAGAAGGTATCGTTGATACAAATGTTAGCGAAGACGGAAAGATTGCTTCAATTGTAGAAGTAAACAGTGAGACAGACTTCGTAGCAAAGAATGATAAATTCAAAGAATATGTAGCAGCTGTAGCAGCACAGGTAGCTAAGACAAATGCAAAAGATATTGATGCATTTTTAGAAGAGAAGTGGGAGCTTGAGCCTTCTAAGACTGTTAAAGAAGAGCTTTCAACTATGATCTCAATTATTGGTGAGAATATGAACATCAGAAGATTCGAGCAGCTGAAGGCTGAGAACGGATTTGTTGCTTCATATATTCACGGTGGTGGTAGAATCGGTATTCTAGTTGAGGTAGAGACCACAGTAGTAAATGATGAAGTTAAGGAAGCAGCAAGAAACGTAGCTATGCAGATTGCTGCTATGAATCCTAAGTATGTAAGTAGAGATGATATTTCCGAGGAATTTATCGCTCATGAAAAAGATATTATCAAGGCTCAAATCAAGAATGATCCTGCTAATGCTAAGAAGCCTGAGAACATTATAGAGAAGATGCTTGAAGGTAGATTAAACAAGGAATTAAAGGAAGTTTGCTTACTTGATCAGGTATATGTTAAGGATGGCGATATGAATGTTAGCCAGTACATGGAATCTGTATCAAAGCAGGTAGGTGCTCCTGTAGCTATTAAGAGCTTTATCCGTTACGAGACCGGTGAAGGCCTTGAGAAGAAGTCTGAAGACTTTGCAGCTGAAGTTGCTAAGCAGATGGG
>JGI24709J26583_10000637_pt1 | contig 30221 bp, 30 predicted proteins | sample BioPla2DNA1_FD_26583 | JGI IMG/M metagenome (IMG submission 26583) | reverse complement strand
AGTAATAGAAAACAAACTAGCCCTCTTATCAATATCCTTTTCATAGCTCCCCCTCCATTAATAAATAATGGTATATAATATGCTAAATATATATTATATACCATTATTTGTCAACTTTTCTATTATTGCAATTCAAAAGGGTTGCTAAAATTATTCATAATGATATTGTGGTCCTTTGGAAAATCATAATCTGTCCAGGCCTCATAACTTTCTACTAATTCCAGGTAATCCTCATCGGATAAGCTTCTAATAAGCCTATGGCATTTTTCGATTATCCTCTCCGGCTTATTTGGTGCAATTCTCACATATTCCTCAAGCTTTCGCATAGAGGGAAACAGAATCTTGTTTTCAATTAGTATCAGTCGATAAAGATAATATATCATACTGTCCGCTATATGAAAACGCATATAATACTGAGGATTGCATTTCNTCAAGAAATATGTATAGAACATTTTAAATGTACAATAAAATTTAAACTGTTTTTCCTTTGCTTCTTCCTTTTGAAATATCGGAATCCTGGCTACCAAATCAGGCAAGTCCGGTTCGTTACAGTATAGAGTCCGCGCACGGGAAAACATATTACGCATAGNCTCTGACCCATTATCAGCAAGCTGTTCAAGAATCTCACGGGTCATATAATGGATATTGAAATAACCGCCCTCATAAGTGCATTTTCCGTAGTATACTTCTTCGAGCCCCTCATTGTTTTTCTTCATTTCATAGTATTCATTTGATACTATCGCCACTCCGTCAATATCCGAATCAGGCCGTTCCATACCGGTAGCAACAGAACCGACTAGGAATAATGCCTTTATTTCTTCATTTTCTCTGTAATGCTTTATCATATTATCAATTGATTCAACATGATGCTCATACATTTTCTAAACCCCCTCTGCATCTTCTGGAAAATGTAAAATAGAGATACCAGATCACACTAAAGGAAAGCATATAAAACAAGGGCACATACAGCTCATATATCAGCATGCTATTAGTGCTTAGATACTGTTCCGGTTCCTCACCTACGAGTTTTTCCTTAGTAATTATATTGTAAAATACTATTAAGAAATTCGTCACGGAAAATATGGTTCTTATAATTAAATAGTTCTTTGCTTTTTTGACAAATCCATCTTTCAGCCTATATACGATTATGGCTGTATATATAATATAAGCTATAAAAAGAGCCCCAATAATCAGAAATCCTGCACCCAATATCGGTATATTACCCAGATACTTATACTCCTGAGTTGCAAAAGAAAGGGTCTGTAGGGTATCAATTACCAGTATAGATACAATAAATAAAATAAGAAAACCTCTCTTTTCCTCTTTATATTCAAAAGGCTTACGAAATTCACTATCCATAATTACTCCTCCCTAATATATGGCTTTCCGTCATTTATTTATACAACCGAATTGTTTACAAGTACACATCTATAACAGGATAATTATATCAAATTACATAGTAGTTTTAAACACAATTTTAATACGTAAAACCCCAATAATTTCATTAAATAGTTGGTAAAAGTATATAATTTATTGTATTTTATGTATTAAAATGTTATAATAAGAATATAATTATGGCTTTTAAAACCATTTGATACATATGGAGGATATTATGAAGAAGAGGTTAAATGATGTATGGGAAAGAATCACGTCCTTCTTTCATAAGAAAGAGAAGGACTCCATCAAATGGGACAAAAGTAAGGTCAAATTTTTCTCTACATTACGCTTCAAACTTTTTGCACTTTTTTTGGTTCCTGTTGCATGTATAATAATACTTGGAGTCGTATCATATAACCTGGCATCCTCCGGAATTAAAGACAACTATACTAAATCTACTGCCGATTCCATCAATATGACAGCCGAATACATGCGGTTTGGATTTAAAAATGTTCAGGCCACCAGTAATCAATATGTCAGCGATGCTTCTCTTGTAAGCTATATGAGAAATGCCGGCGATATGATGGAGCATATGAATATAAGAAATACTAATGCCAAGTCTATATCAGCAAAGATAACATCCGATGAATTTATTAGTCATATCTATATGATATCCGATACAGTCATGCCGATTATGTCTTCCCAAGTCAAAATCGAGGATGGCTTTTATGCCGGTCTGGCAGAAACCGATATTGGAGAATTCATAATTAATAATCCATTGAAGGTTCTGTGGGACGGTCAGGACGATTATCTGGATGAGAAGCTTCAGACAAGCCCGGATGACTATTCCATCCGATTAATCAGGCCTTTCGGAAAGCTGGATTCCGTATTAATAATTGAAATTAAAGCGGATACAATTAAGAGAATTCTTGCCGACCTATCCTTCGATCCTTCCGGATACTTAGGTTTTATCACTCCTGACGGCAGGGAGATAATCGATGTATCCAACAAGGATGTCCCCATTGATTCTTCGGAAATAATATTTACAGATAAATCATTCTATCAGGATTCCCTTATTTCCGAGGAGACATCGGGCTCGGATATAGTAACATTTAAGAACGAACAGTATCTCTTCCTGTATTCAAAAATCGGCGATACCGGTTCTATGATTTGCTCTCTTATGCCTTTATCCGTTATTAACAATCAGGCCAATTATATCAGACAGACCACAGTCGTTATTGTAATTATAGCCTGTATAATTGCTATACTGATAGCAATCATGTTATCGTCAACCGTTAACAGAGCATTGAGCAATATCATCTCTGTTCTAAGAAGAGCATCTAAGGGAGATTTATCCATGAAGCTGACTTCTAAGCGTAAGGATGAATTCGGTGCATTGTCTGAGGAAGTTCAGGCTACTATTAATAACATGAAGCAATTACTACAGCAGGTTAAGACGCTTAGTCTGGATGTGTCTCAATCCTCGTCCGATGTATCAAAGGCTTCGGAAACCTTCCTCAAATCCTCAGGTGATATCTCCAGAGCCATGAGCGAAATCGAACAGGGAGTAAACCAGCAGGCCTTAGAGGCAGAGCAGTGCTTAATTCAGATGGATACATTAAGTAAGAAGATAGAGCTGGTTAGTGATAACACCAAGGAAATAGGTCAGATAGCAGATAACACCAAGCAGAGAGTCGGAGAAGGTACAGTTATCTCTGATGAGCTTAACAAGCAGACCTCTTCGACTATTTCCACTACAATAGGTATAATTCAGGAAATTGAAAAATTGGCCGAAAAGTCCTCAGCTATAAATAATATAATCAATGTAATAAATGATATTGCGAACCAGACTAATCTCCTGTCACTCAATGCTTCTATCGAAGCATCCCGTGCCGGTGAATTTGGAAGAGGTTTCGCAGTAGTGGCAAGTGAGATTAGGAATCTGGCTGAGCAATCCAAATCCTCTGTCAACGATATTAAGCTTATCATTGATGATATATTAGAGGATACCATAAGCGTAGTGGAGACCGCCAAAAATGCGGAGAATGCCCTAAAGCTACAGGAAAGCGCGGTGAACAATACGATAGATTCCTTCAAGGATATTAATGAGAGTGTAGAAAAACTAGTTGTATATTTGAAGCAAATATCCGATAATGTAGATAGTATTGATGAGACAAGAGTTATTACTCTGGCATCAATCGAGAATATATCGGCTGTTCTTGAAGAGATTGCAGCGGCATCTAACAATGTCAGCCAAACATCCGATGAACAACTGCATTCGGTTGAGACTCTTAATAAATCTGCTGTAAGGCTCGATACCCATGCAGCTAATCTTGCCCGGGAAACCGAAAAATTCAAGGTCGAATAAATGACATAAAATTTACTGAAAGGATATTCATATGAAAAAATTAAAAGCAAAAAGAGTAGGAGCAATAATCGGAATAGTGGCCATTCTGTCACTGTATATCATATCCTTTATTATAGGCATCTTTTTTTCCGATGAATACCCCCAGCTTTTCATGGCAAGTGTATTCTTGGCAGTAATAATCCCTATAATAATCTACTGCTTCATAGCAGTATACAGATATGTTCATAAGAAGCCCATTCCAGAAGATTATGACGAAGAAGGGAAAACAAATAATCAGGACTAATATGATACCGCTATTCTTCCTCTTTAATTTTCTTAAAATATTCTCTTATGTTCTTTTCATAGCCGTTATTCGAAGGCTTGTAGAATACGTAATCCTTAATTTCATCAGGAAGATATTGCTGTTTCACATAATTATTTTTATAATCGTGAGCATATTTATAACCGATTCCATGCCCCAGCTTTTCTGCAGCCTCATAATGAGCATCCCGAAGATAAGGAGGTATTGTTGCCGTCCTTTCCGTCTCAACAACTTTCATTGCCGTTCCTATAGCGGTGACTGCCGAATTGCTTTTTGGTGCCGAAGCAACATATATTGCTGCCTGTGATAATACTATCTGTGCCTCAGGCATTCCCAGCCGCTCTGCCGCCAAAGAAGCGCTTACTGCCACCATAAGGGCATTCGGATCGGCATTTCCCACATCCTCGGCAGCACATATCATGATTCTTCTTGCTATGAATGCCACCTCTTCTCCGGCATATAGCATACGGGCAAGATAATATACCGCCGCATCAGGGTCGGAGCCCCTCATACTCTTGATAAACGCCGATATGGTATCATAATGGTTATCTCCGTCTTTGTCATACTTCAGAGCCCTCTTCTGTATGCATTCGGAGGCAACCTCTATGGTGATATGGATATAATCATCATCTGAGCGTTCTGTGGTAAGGACACCCAACTCTAAGGCATTAAGAGCCGCCCTTGCATCACCGTTTGCCACGTCTGCCAGGAACTCCAAGGCATCCTCATGAAGCCTTACTTTATAAGAACCGAATCCTCTCTCCACATCTGTAACCGCCCTTAAAAGCAGAGTCTTGATATCTTCCTTATCCAGTGGTTTTAACTCAAAGATAATTGACCTGGATATTAAAGCAGAATTAACTTCAAAATATGGGTTCTCTGTGGTCGCACCGATTAGTATAATCGTACCGTCCTCTACAAAAGGCAGCAGATAGTCCTGCTGACTCTTGTTAAATCTATGAATCTCATCTATGAACATAATGGTTCTTTTCCCATACATTCCAAGATTATTCTTCGCCTCATTAATCACAGCCTCCATGTCCTTCTTCCCCGATGTGGTGGCATTGATCTGTGTAAATAATGAGCTGGTGGTATTGGCAATAACCTTCGCTAGTGTGGTTTTTCCTGTTCCGGGAGGTCCATAAAACAGGATTGAACTGATTTTATCCGCCTTAATGGCACGATATAGAAGCTTATCCTTCCCTATAATATGTCTTTGACCCACGACCTCCTCCAATGTAAGTGGGCGAAGTCTCGATGCCAAAGGAGATTCCTTTTTTAATTTATCATTCCTCATATAATCAAATATATCCAAGAGAGCACCTCCTCCCGTAATATTTCATCTCATGAGAATATTATACCATAAATATAACAAAGCGCAAACATATGTTTTGGATTACGGTATACTTGCACAGTAAATAGAGTATTGATATAATAAAATAAGCACAAAATAAGGGAGGACATAGATAATGGAAAAGAGCTTGGAATCATACAACACCATATATAAGGGCGGTATAGGTGAAATAATAATGAAGAAGTCCAGGTTTATAGCATATGTCAGCCCTGTAGAAACCGAGGATGAGGCTATTGCATTTATTGACGGCATCAGGAAGAAGCATTGGGACGCAACCCATAATTGCTATGCCTATATTATCGGAAACAGGAATCCTATAATGAGATTTTCAGATGACGGCGAACCCAGTCAGACGGCAGGCAAGCCCATGCTTGATGTTCTGACGGCCAAGGAACTCTGTAATCTTGTGGTGGTGGTGACCCGCTACTTTGGCGGAACATTGCTTGGCACAGGAGGACTCGTTAAGGCCTATCAGTCTGCCACCATAGAAGGCCTAAATAACAGCACTATTATAAAGAAGGAACCGGGGATTATTGTTAAGATAGTTACAGACTATAATCTGATAGGGAAAATACAGTATTTTATCGGACAGGAGAATATACCGCTGATTTCATCGGATTATACAGACACCGTCACCTTAAGCCTTGTTATACCCAATGACAAGTTCGATAGCTTCAATAACAAATTAGCAGATCTTTCAAACGGCTCGCTAATTCCAACCAAGATAAAAGAGGTGTACTTTGCATCTATTGATGGCAAGGTAAACCTCTTCGAGTAGACCTATACAACCTCTAATGTAATTAAGTCATCAACAATCTCTACCATGGATATCGGTGTTACGATATTTTCAAATAGGATTTTTGCTACTTTTTCTACCTTTTCTCTGGAAAATGAAATACCCCTGACCTCATCCATTTCGAAATTATCCTCTAAGTTCTTGATAATCTGAATTCCATAATAAGGTTTTTCATTGCCAGAGTCGAGGCTCTCGGTCATATTATACTCGAGTCGTATTTTTTTGTCATCATCCAATGTCACTTCCTTACTATACAGTAATTTCCTCTTTATCATACTATTACCCCCGAAATTTAAAAATCTTTCCCTAAAATACTGACAAATGTTATTATATACTAATTATTATTCAAGATAAAGAATATTCAAACGCACCTTTATTTGTAGTTCGTTATATTTCGACATTTGTACATGATTCGTGAACATTATTAGTAAATTCGTTGCNAATTTCAACAATTAATAAGAAATTATTCCTAATTGCCACGAATAGGAAAAAAGTGCTACACAAATGTATTAATTTACTGGATTTGTTAATTATATACTCAGAAAGAAATTCTACTTTATTTAATGCCTATAATTTGATATACTCTACTTAGCTTTAAAGCTATGCATGTTGTTTATGCAAACCGGAGGTAATTATGGATTACAGCAAAAAAGGTATAGAAAATAAACAAAATTATATAAAATCAACTACAAGAAGACTTACTTCTAAATTACGGATAACATTATTCCGTCTGTGTATTATTGCAGCGGTCGTAGTTGCTATTATCGGCGTATATGCAGGCCTTGGTTATATTAAAGGATTGATTGACAGCGCTCCTAATATTTCACAGATTGATGTTATTCCCAGAGGATATACCACTTATGTTTATGACAGCGAGGGTAATGTTATTGAACACCTAGTTGGTGCCCATGCTAACAGAGAGTATATAACGATAGATAAAATTCCTAAGGTAGTGCAGGATGCATTTGTCTGTATTGAGGATGAGCGTTTCTACGATCATGACGGTATTGACGTAAGAGGAATATTTCGTGCCTTTGTACAGGGTGTCAAGGGCGGAGAATTTGACCAGGGTGCCAGTACCATAACACAGCAATTGTTAAAAAATCAGATATTCGGCGGGGGCAGAGAACAGAACTTTATAGACCGTCTGGAGAGAAAGATTCAAGAACAATATTTGGCGATTCAGTTAGAAAATAAACTGAGCAAGGAACTGATACTGGAATACTACCTTAATACGATTAATCTGGGTTCAGGTACCTATGGAGTTCAGACGGCATCTAAAAGATACTTCAACAAGGATGTTTGGGAGCTTTCACTATCGGAAGCCGCTGTAATAGCGGCAATAGCGCAGCTTCCTGTATACCATAATCCAATCACGAATCCCGCAAAAAACGAAGTCAGAAAGAACGAAGTCCTTCGTCAGATGCTTCAACAGGGTAAGTGCACCCAGGAAGAATATAATATTGCCATTGCAGATGATGTATATGCCAGAATTCAGGCGGTAAATGAAGAATATGCATCCACCTCCTACTACAGCTACTTTGTAGATGAATTAATTGAACAGGTTATGGAGGATTTACAGGAGAAGCTTGGTTATACTCAGACCCAAGCCTCGACCCTAATATATAGCGGCGGATTAAGAATAATTACGACACAGGATCCTACTATACAGAAAATAGTCGATGATGTGTTTGCGGATGAATCCTTCTTCCCGGAAATCGGAATATCATTCTGGGAATTAGATTATGCTCTTTCAATACAAAAAAACGACAAGGATAAAACCACAATACATTATCATAAGAATGATTTACTGGAGTTTCACAAGGATTATCCTGACCCCGATGATTTATATGCAGATGATAAGGACAGCAAATTCTCCCTGTTGTTCAAGGATAAGGAGGATATGCAAAAGAGAATAGATGAGTTTAAAGCTGCCGTAATAGATCCGGGCGATACTATTTTAGGCGAAAAGGTAACCATGACCATACAGCCACAGCTTTCATTCGTGGTCATGGACCAGTATACAGGCCACGTTCTGGCTATAATGGGCGGCCGCGGAGAAAAAACCGGTAACAGAACCCTTAACAGAGCTACTAATACCGTAAGACAGCCCGGCTCTACCTTTAAGATAGTCTCCACTTATTTACCGGCACTGGATACGGCAGGTTTTACCCTTGCCAGCATTCAGGATGATACGGGACCCTATTATTACCCCGATACCGAAATCGAGGTAAGCAATTGGAGATCCACGAAGAAATATGAAGGATTATCAACCCTCCGAAAGGGTATATATGATTCCATGAATATCGTTACCGTTAAGACTTTAGTCGAAGTGACCCCACGGGTCGGCTATGATTATCTTAAAAAACTGGGCTTTACCACTCTTGTTGAATCGAGGACGGAGCCCAATGGGGATGTTGTGACAGATCTCAATTATCCTATGGCACTGGGAGGTCTTACCGATGGTGTTACTAATTTGGAATTGACCTCGGCATTTGCAACCATTGCCAACAGGGGTATCCATATAGAGCCGATGTTTTATACAAAGATAATGGATGCCAACGGTAAGGTATTACTTGAAAATGAACCTAAAAAAGAACAGGTTATTAAGGAATCCACCGCCTGGTTGCTTACCAACGCAATGGAGGATGTAGTCACCAAAGGTACAGGTAAGGTGTTAAAGCTTCAGGAAATCGATATGCCTGTTGCAGGTAAAACAGGTTCCACCTCTGACTATAATGATTTATGGTTTAGCGGTTATACTCCTTACTATACCGCAACAATATGGGCAGGCTTTGACAATAACAGATCTCAGACCGAGCGTACCTTTAACCGAGTTATTTGGCGGACTATAATGGAAAGAATTCATATTGCAAAGGGACTTGAGAAAAAATCATTTACAATGCCTAATTCAATCGTATCGGCAAAGATATGTACTAAATCAGGAAAACTGGCAGTAGAAGGATTATGCGACCACTATATTGGTGGCGATACCACACAGATTGAATACTTTGCAAAGGGTACTGAACCGTTGGAAAAATGTGATGTCCATGTGAAGGCCACTGTCTGTACCGAATCGAATGCTCTTGCAACAGAATTCTGTCCCCATAGTAATCATAAGGAGGCTGTATTCCTGAATAAAGTTGAGCAGGGTGTTACAGACGATACTCCTTATATTCTGCCTAACTCAAAATGTAACGTGCATACAGGAATTTACTATGAGGATGAGCCTCCCTATGCACCACCATATGACGACTCCGATGACGAATACGAAGATGAAACAGACAATTTTAATTCGTTCTGGATATTTCCGTGATATTATAAAGGACTGTTATAGTTCCCTATAACAGTCCTCTTAAGATTTCATCTTGGGATTGAATATCCACGAAGCAATATATGAGAATATCAGTGCGGCTGATATTCCTACGGCGGAGGCTGTAAAGCCTCCCTTAAATATGCCTATAAAGCCCTCCTGGTCCACTGCCTTCTTGACTCCTTTAAATAATGTATTACCGAAACCGGTCAGTGGTACACCGGCACCTGCTCCTGCCCATTTTGCAAAAGGCTCATATAGGCCAATCGCTCCCAGAACAGCCCCGGTACATACCAGTATTACCATTACTCTGCCGGGCATAAGCTTAGTCTTATCGAGTAAAATCTGAGTAAGGGCACATATGGCACCTCCCACCAAAAAAGCTATAATATAATCCATATTAACTCCTTCCTATGCTACTTTGCTTCCACCATAACAGCATGGGCGATTCCGGGGATAGTATTTCCCTCATTAAAGCTGACCTGAGACAGTAATGCACCGGTCGGAACAAACAGCACTCTCTTCCACTTACCCTCCTTAAGCTTTCTGATAATGTGAGCCGTAAAGGTAACTGCAGAGCATCCACAACCGCTTCCTCCTGCATGGGTATCCTGATTGTCCTTATCAAATATCTCTATACCACAGTCCGTATATCTGTCTGTTATGTCATAGCCCTTTTCCTTCAAGAGTTCCAGTAGAATGTTCTTTCCTACATAACCCAAATCTCCGGTAAATATCATGTCATAATAATCAGGCTGTAATTTAAAATCCTCGAAATTCTGCTTTATGGTTTCAAACGCCGCAGGAGCCATAGCCGCTCCCATATTCATCGAATCCTTTATACCGTAATCTACTATTTTACCGCTTGTTACGCCTGTTATAACAATATCCTTCCCTGTCTCCTTCTTCACGGTGCTTTCGCTTGCGATAATTACGGCACCCGAGCCCGTTACCGTCCATGAGGCTGAATATGGTCTCTGATTACCGTAGTCCAGGGGAAACCTAAATTGCTTTTCCGCACCGGCAAAATGACTTGAGGTTATGGCTAATACCCTATCTGCGAAGCCACCCTCCACAAGTATCGCTCCCAAAGACATTGCTTCTCCCATGGTTGAGCATGCCCCATATACACCAAAAAGGGGAATCTGCAGCTCTGCTATACCGAAGGACGTGGCAATTAATTGTCCGAGAAGATCCCCTCCTATAAGATAACGGATATCCGTATTCTTGAGTCCCGCCTTCATCAATACTTTCAGAGCGGTCAGCTTCATCAGCTCACTCTCTGCCTCCTCCCAGGTGTTTTTTCCAAACATAGGATCCTCTATTATCTGATCGAATAACGGTCCCAGAGGACCCTCTCCTTCCTTTTTACCAACCAAGGAGGCTTCCGCAATTATATAGGGTGGATTCTTAAAACTAATGCTTTGCTTTCCTACTGCTTTATAACTCTCAGCCATAGTTACACTCCTATCTGCTAATGTTTCATACGAGTCCTATCTGCTTTAGAATAAAATAGATTAATCCCAGCAGCCAGGATGAAAATATACCATATAATATAACGGGACCGGCAATCGTGAATACCTTACAGCCGATGCCGAATACCTGGCCTTCCTTCTTATATTCCACGGAGGGTGCCGCCACCGAATTGGCAAACCCCGTAATCGGAACCAAGGTCCCTGCACCTCCGAATTTAGCCAGCTTCTGATATACTCCAATCCCGGTAAGAAGTATTGACAGGAACACAAGGCATATTGTAGTGAAAGCCTTAGCCAACTCCATGTCACCGGACCTGTTAAAAAAGAAATTAGTAAAGCCCTGACCGATTACACATATAAAGCCTCCTGTTACATAAGCCTTAACACAGTTCTTAACGGTACTGAATGTCGGAGTGACCTGCTTAACATACTGATTATATTTTTCATTTCTTAGAGTAGTATTCCTCTCTCTGACAACGTCAGAAATTTTATTCCTTTCCTTCTCCACCTAAAATATCACCCTTCCTACCGTATCGTTTAATACCAATGTTCCGTCGACTTTGGCTTTNTTATCATCAGAATANTAACCAAAACACAAGACCAGCACTACGGCTATAATCACCAGAAATGTCGCGATTATAAATAATCTCATTTTCTTAACCTTCATATTCCTACTCCTAAAAAAGCTGATACAAAAGCATCAGTATTTAACCTACTGNTGCTTTATATTTATTGGTATTATTATGTGAAAATAAAAAATAACTATACTGGAAAATGCAAGCATAATCATGCTCCCAGCTTATTTCTTAAGATTTTTAAAATCCTCTTCTCCATCCTGGATACCTGAACCTGGGAAATTCCCAGCTGCTTTGCAATATCAGTCTGTGTTTTATCATTAAAATATCTAAGCCTGATTATTTCCTGCTCCCTTTCATCCAGGGTAGCAATGATTTCTCTTAATGCAAGCTTATCTATCATATTTTCGCTTTCATCCTTTGTTTCCGCTAATTTATCAATAAGATATATGGGGCTTCCGTCACCCTGATAAATCGTCTTATACAGTGATTCCACTTCTGCTCCGGTCTCTAATGCCATTAGTATTTCATCCTTCGTTATATTAAGCTCTTTGGCTATCTCCTCAATAGTGGGTTCCCTCCCATGCTTATTGCCAAAGCTTTCTCTGTAGGCTCTAATCTTTGCCGCACTCTCCTTTAGAGTTCTGCTGACCTTAATCATTCCGTCATCTCTTAGGAAGCGTTTTATTTCTCCCGTAATCATGGGAACCGCATAGGTAGAAAATTTGACCTCATAAGAATAATCAAACTTATCAATTGCCTTTATCAAACCGATACTGCCGATTTGAAACAAATCCTCCATCTCATGGCCACGATTGGCAAACCTTCTGACAATACTCCATACAAGGCCTACATTCTGTGTGACTACAAGGTCTCTGGCCTCCTTATCCCCTGCCCTTGACCTCTTTATAAGTTCAAGCGTATCCACATTAAACCTCACTCCCTTCGATACCTTATGTATAAAGCCACATTCTAGCCGGTTTGCTTCGATAAGCCTTTAATGATTTGATTGCCTATGCGCTTCTTCATTCTCACCAAAGTTCCCTCACCGAATACGGACTCCACTTCCAAATCATCCATAAATGCCTCCATAAACGAAAATCCCATCCCCGAACGCTCCAGCTCCGGCCTGGAAGTATAAAGAGGTTCCATCGCTTTTTTAACATCCTTTATGCCTGTCCCCGAATCCTCTATCTCCACTGTTATTTCATTGCCGTTAATAAAGGACCGCATTATAATCATTCCTATACAGTCACCGTATCCATGGACTATGCTGTTCGTGACAGCCTCGGATACGGCCGTCTTTATGTCTGCCAGTTCCTCGATAGTCGGATCCATTGTTGCCGCAAAGGCTGCAACCACGGTTCGTGCAAAGCTTTCATTTTGAGACCTGCTCTCGAACTCTAAAATCATCTTATTCGTATTATCCATGTTATCTACCTGTCCCCTTTCCTTTTAAATAACTACTTCAAATGATTTAATGCCGCTTCAACAGAATCATATTTATCTATGATTTTATATAGCCCCGATAAGCGAAGGATTCTGTCTATGGCAGAATTTACACAGGCTACGGCTATCTTTCCTCCGATAAAAATAACCTTCTTATATCTTCCCATAATTACACCGATTCCTGCGCTATCCATAAATCCGGAGTCTGAAAAATCAAATATGACATGCTTAACATGATTCCTTTCTATAAGCTTGTCTGCCTTATCCTTTATCTGAATAGCATTATGATGATCCAGCTCCTCATTCAGTCTGATAATCAGGCATCTTTGCCTTATCTCGTAGGTTGTCTCCTCCTTTCCCGACCTTTTTTCTGTTTTATTATACCTTTTGCCTTCCTGCATCAGATATTTTCCCTCCAATCCTGTAATTTATAGTTATAATTTGTATTATTTTACCTGTTATGGATATTAAAAAAAGACCTTTTGGAATTANATAATTCCATTAAGCGTCTTTCTTAATCATGGTAAGCAGATTATAAAGTTTTATAAATCTGCTTACCGTGAATATTATCTTATGTGATATCGGTCATTACAATATGTTTATGTTAATCCTGTATTTGGCTGAGATAATTCTGGGCATTTTGATATCTTCTTGAATCGGGAAAATCATTTATAACCATCTCATAATAGACCTTCGCATTATCATAATCCTGTAGGCGGTGGTAAGTTCTCCCTATAAAGTAGATGGCATTCACATTGGTAGAATCATAATAATATGCCAGGAACAGATCCTCCAATGCCTCTTCGTACTTGTAGTCACCATATAAATCATGTCCCGAATCGTAATACTGTTTTGATACCACCGGATAAATTTCCTGCTTCATTCTGTCTAATAGCTGGTATGAGACGTCTGATTCAAACATACTCGTATCCATTAATCTTAGCATCTCTGCTATATGTTTTAACTCTCTGTCTTTCTCATCCTTAGCCAGTTCATCCATGTATAGAGATGTTACCTCAAATACCGGATCATAAAGCTTTGGATTGGTTTCGGGAATGACTATTCCCTCCAGCTCCGCCCTAAGACGAATTACGGTTTCCTCGAGCTCATCCTTCTCATCCTTAAGCTGTGCTATGGTAGCTTCCTTTTCTTCAAGGGCGGCCTTACCGGCACTATAATCAACATAACTATTGTTATTATCCACTACATCATCATTCTTCTTAGACGGTAAAATCAAGAATGTGGCCACAGCCAAGCCTATCAGGACTCCGATAATCAGATTAACAAAGGCAATGATATTAGGCTTGTCCTCACGATAGGAGGTAACAGGCATAATGGACGAGGTGATATCCNTGCCGGTATCCGCACCGGATTCCCCGTCTCTTCCCTGTAAAGGCTGAGGCTCCAGCNCCTTAAGGTATCTAAGAGTGGTAGTATTGGATACATCTATACGGGAAGCCCTAAGTAAGCATTTTTTTGCCTTCTCATTCTCACCGTTCTTTATATACAATACGGAGATTAGATGATATGCCCGTATAAAATTGGGATTGAGCTGTATTACTCTCTTTAGCTGGATTATTGCCAGGTCATCACTGCCCTGCTTGGCAAAGGTCAGTGCATTGTTATATCTCTTTATTGCCTGGTTCAGCCCATCCAATCTGGTTGGGTTCTCCTGTATATAATTTATATAATTATCCGCATTGTTATCATCAGGATTAAAATGCCTGCTAATTACCCACTCGCTTAAGGCAGCTACGGTTTCACCCATCTCAAAATATATTAATCCCAAAAGATTTCTTGCATTGGTATTATACTTATTAAGCTCCAGACTTTTCTTTAATGCAACAACCGCACCCGATAAATCCCGAACTTTTGCTCTTGTCAAACCATTATTATAATACATGTTGGAGGNATAATATATCCTTTTATATATGACTAAGTCCTGACCGCAACGGTCACAGCGTATTCTCTTGTTGGATACATTGCTTCGGCAATTTGGGCAAACCATTATTATCCCACCTAACTTCTTTCATCATAATGAGTATCGTTTTTCTCCTTTAATAGCTCCTTTAAAATATCGNAGATATCAGTCATATCATTATTATATATTACATCCTCTGCTTGTTCAATCTCTAGACTGGGTTGGAATTTTTCGATTTCATCTTCAAAATTAATCATTCGCAAATCTCCTTATCCTTGAACTATAATCCCATATTTATCTAAAAGCTTCTATCTATCATCATAACCATATTATTAATAAAAATCAAGAGTTTCTACTATAGTATAAAGAATTTTTTACTATTAAGATATGTAATCTTAGGTAACTCATTAAATTCTTAATGCTTGACTATAAGCCCAAATGGTTTAAAATTAAAGTACAAACAGTTCGGAGGCTTCTTATGAATAATAAGCGTATAACCTTAACTGCATTATTGCTTTTGATGCTTATTATGCCCTTAAGCTTATCGGCATGCAGTAAGAAAAAAACCATTGTAGAGATAAATAAATCCAAGCTTGTTCTGGATGATTTTCTTTATGATATATATCTGATGGAACAGGAAAGAGAGCACTGGAACAATAAATATAAAGAAAGCCTCGGTATCGATTACTGGGATTACGAATACAAGGGCTTAACCATGAAGCAACTGGCTAAAGATACTATTATGACCAGGGTTATATTATATGATATTCTTTCCAGTCAGGCGAAAAAAGAGGGCTTTACTCTTAGTGACGATGAGCTTGCCACTACGGATGAAAATGTGGACAAGCTTATATCCTCCATGTCCGAGGACGAATTTAAAAGGACGGGCATGAGCAAAGATATTCTTACTAAAGTCTATAATAAGCTGGCATTGGGTGATAAGTATTATTTATCCGTTATAAATAATTTTGAGGTCGACGAGGAAGCAATACGAAGTACCGTTAATCACGATGAATATAGAGAATATATTACCGAATGTATATATATCCCTACCGCAGAGGTCAGAGACGGGAAGATAACACCTTACAGCGACAGCGAGCTGGAGGAGGCATATGACAAGATAACAGAAGTAAAGCGGTTGGTACAAAACGGAGCCGATTTTGATGAGGTTTTAAAACAGGTCGAGGGTTCAAGCTATTATAAGCGCAGTTTTATCCTAACAGACAAAACCGCCGAAGATGAATACAAGGAGGCCTGTAAGAATCTTGATAACGGAGAATACAGCGATGTGATTACCACTCAATTTGGATACTATATAATTCATATGATTGACAATAATTCCACGACGCGGTATGAAAACGCCATAGAAGAGGCAATAGCAAACGAAAAGACATCATTATTTGAGATACATTATAATAAACTGTTAGAGAATTATGAAATCAATATCAATTCGGAGTATTGGGAGTCTATAGACATAGGCTCGATAACGTCTTGATTATAATTAATTATAAAGGATAGTATATTTTGGTCTCACATATAATATAATGAATCAATTTAGCGTCAACATACATGTAGTATTATCATGATAGGGGCAAAGTATGGTAAAATCGACATTAAGACTAATAAATATGTTCTTTAAGAAAATAAGAGATGATCATGTCTCGGCCTTTTCAGCACAGGCTGCTTTCTTTACTATCATCTCTTTCTTTCCTTTTATAATGTTTTTGCTTAGCATTGTACCCTTCTTCTCACTGGAGGAGAGCACGATACTAAAGCTCGTTACACAGATTTTTCCTAACGCCTTTAACTCATTGATCGTCCTTGTGGTTACAGAGATATATCATAAGACGAATTCGGGAACATTAATCTCCGTTACCGCTATAACGGCACTATGGTCTGCAGGCAAGGGATTTCTCGCGATTATGAAAGGCCTGAATTCAGTATATGAAATACAGGAAACCAGAAAATCCATCTTCCTGAGGATTGTCTCCACCATCTATACACTCGTATTTGCCATTATGATTATCGCTTCAATTATTCTGTTTATCTTTGGTAACAGACTATACCTTTGGATAGAAACACGCTTTCCCGTATTGCAGGATTTGGCTCTATTAATTATCAGCGTACGGACAATAGTCGGTCTTGTCATACTATTGGTATTCTTCCTGATTATATATATTGTCATTCCCAACAGAAAGACCAGGATGGCTAAGGAACTACCCGGTGCTTTGGTATGTGCGGCCGGATGGATGGGCTTTTCCTATGCCTTCTCATATTATATAGACCATTATTCCAATTATGCCTCGATGTACGGAAGCCTTACAACCATCGTGTTATTCATGCTTTGGATGTATTTTTGCATGTATATCCTGTTCATAGGGGCAGAAATCAATCTTCTGTTTCAAAACAAAGATTTAATTGAGAAGATTAAGCAAATCTACAGTAAAGAGTGATGTTATTCATATATAAATCCAATATCCGTACCCATATAGAAATACTTTATTATATCCTCGTGTTTTCTCCCTGCGTCTGACAGGGATTTTACTCCGTTCTGGCTCATTCCGACGCCGTGGCCGTAACCGCCTCCGGTAATGGAGATACTTTCAAGCTTCCCCTCCTCAACATTCGGGTCTATGAAGAAGAATGCACTGGGCAGTAAGCTTAGGTTATCCACTCCCTCTTCATCCTGACGATAAACGGTATCCTTGGATGGAGATAGAAGCACTCTGATATTATATTCAGTCTGAACCATTATTGTCCTTTCGCTTCCCTGTATTATAAGCTCATATATTATTCCTCCGGTTCCCCGGGTTCTCACGAATATATCAACAATATCTCCGACGGTTTCCACCGGAATGCTCTCATATACCGCGTTCTTATCCAAGGGTTTACCGCTTACAAGAGTCTTTATGAGCTCGGGATTGGCACGGTATCTTCCGCCAAGTTTTGCATCTATATTATTCTTTATATCCGCCGTCTCTATCGTGACATACCAACGATACCAGCCAAAATCGCTGTCATAGGTATTATATTTCTGATCCAGGATAAAGCTTCTGAAATTATCCTCCTTCGTCAGGTCACTATATAGATTCTTTCTTTGCTCGGACAGCACATCCTCACTGTCTTCTTCCACACTAAGAAGTCTGCCTGTTAGATATGGTGTAGCCATACCGTTAGCCCATACATGCTCGACACCCGTTGTATGGCCACAGGAGGTGGAGAAATAATATGCCGTTATTACTTCCCCGTCATATTCCACAACCTTGCCATAGGTATCCTTTACCGCAAGAATTGAATCCTCATTCTCCTCTATGTTATTGTATACCTGATAGGCTACGCTGTCGTCCACATGGGCTCCATACCCACTCAGGCTGTTGGCTATGAGATGACGGTAGGCATAGCTTCTGGCACATATCGCCTGAACCTTTAAAGGCTCCAGTCCATAATAGGTGGGCATTTCACTCGGAATTACCGCATATAGATATTCCTCCAGGGGAAGTTCATTTACAATTATTATACCCTTATCATTCTGAGTCAGCTCTATCCTTCCCCTATATCTTGGAACACCTGTGGAGCGTTCAATGGATAATAACTTTATTTTTCCTTCATCGGACGTAGGCTCTATAATTACCCTTCCGGCAGAGAGCATATTGTCTCCCGGCTGCAGGGTTATGGTTTCATTGGCGGTATAGAGAGTCTCATCCTCCCCAACCCTGACGGTATAATCGGTCGTGGCACCCAGCTCAATCCTGTCATGGTAAATATCCTTAAAGCCTGTGGTATGAATAAGCACCCTGATATTTTCAGCCTTAATGCTTTCTCTTATTAAGGCGGCACTAATCCTTCCCTGTGACACCACAAAGTCAGTCGTATCATAACCGACCAATATGCTGTTGGTTCGCTCCATTAACAGCTCACCATATATTTTATATATTCTGTAATCTTCCTCAAGAGGTATCCTTCCATACCCCTCTATCTCTATAAAATCTTCACCGGACAGCAGCACCTTACCCTTAATCGTATCCGGCTTCACGCTTATTCCTACGACCCTTTCATTCTGAACAGAGATATCTCCTACTACCTTCTCTATCTCCTGTGACAGCTTAAACTGCGTCTGAAGCTCCTTATGGACTCCGTTAATATAGGCATCAACGGAGACTCCCCTGCCTTCCTTAATCCATACATTACTAATAACTATGGTATCCCGATGTATTTTACTGATATACACTATTTCATTTCCACAGATTAATGCTTCTATTCCTTTATTATTGAATCTCCTAAGAAACTCATCACCGGATAACCTAATATAGGATTCGTCGGATGTATCGCTAAGAAACTTCCCATAATCTCTGGAGTTGTCATAATAATATCTGCCCAGATCCGTTACTATGCGGTCCTTCCCGTCATCGTTGATTTCCCTGTCAAGGACAAAATGAATTTCATCCTTAACCTTACGCTCATCCTCAGGAATAATCTTAAGAATTGCCTGATACAATTCCAAAAACTGTGGTATCAGCATTTCATCATCTGCATTGATAAAATCGAATGAAATACCTGTGTATACCTCCTGAAGACGGGGATCTTTTGTGATAAGCTTATCGGTTAGGGCCTTACCTTGTCCTATGGTTAAAGCCTCATTAGGGGAAACAGTTATATCAGCCTCAATCAGACCCATTTTCAGAACGGCATTTACATAGCTGTCGTACCAGTCTGACATATCCTTATGGGCATACCTAATCTCCTGCTTTAAGGCTTCTCTGCCTGCTTTATCATACTCGAGATAGCTTAATAGACGGTATGCCTCACCTATCGTTATGACATTTTCCTTNACGGTATCCTCCTCGGGTCCGTCCTCTTCCTCGGATTTTAATCGCCGAATAACATTGGCAATAAGCACAGCAATAATAATTACTATACATACGGCTATGATTATCAGCTTTTTCTTCATATTCATGGTTTCCCTCCTCCGGCCCTGGGCTTTTGGACTATCAGCTTGATTATCCCATATGCTAATATATTATATCACTGTGCCAATTATTCGTACAAGTTTAATAAATGCTATAAATCTTGTATCGCCTAATATTTACTTTTCTGAATTAATCTTCGTACTTAAATTCCTTAATCGCATCTATAATTTTGTCAATTTTTCTTCTGTCGGCTACAAAACGGATGGTTTGACCCGAATCTATAAGATAGAAGCTTTCGTCATATGGATAATAACTGGTTGTAAAGGGTTCGGATATTCCTTCTACATGGTAAGACAATGTGAGAACAGGCTCAAGTCCGTCTACCGAGACCTCTTTATTCAACTGTGAATCAAGCTTTGCTCCTATCATAGCCTGATATACTTTCTTGAATACATCCTCCTCGACCACATCACCATTATAGTAATAGGTCTTCTCTTCCTCCTCTTCACCTTCCTCATTTGTTACTGTTTTTTTCGTTATTTCCATAGAATAGGGCTTACCCTCAATCTCAATATCGATTTTATTGACCGTTTCTATATTATATATGTTTACAAAGGTACTCAGAATACTGAATGTATCAATGTTAAGCATCTTATCCACAATGGTATCATTCATAGTGTAGACGGCATTATCCCCGTCCTTTCTGACATAGTAATCACCATTATCATCCGTATCTCCAATAAACAGCCTGAAGCTTTTTTCTTCTGTAACTGTCCTTGTGGTTATCTCCTCTCCGGTATCGGGATCTGTCTCAGGCTCATCCAGTTCCTCGGTATACTGCTCATAGTATTCGATAAATACGGAAGCCCTGGGCTCCTCAAGTCCATACCCGGCAAAATCCTTTGAATCATACTCTATACAGGATAAGAAGTTAAAGTTGCTGTAGTTGGCAAGGAGATCGGATACCTTCGAGCTTTCTGCTGAATATACCTCCTCATAAGGTTTAAGTATTGCCCATGATAGAAAGGGAGTACCGGCTATATGATATACCGAATCCGGGTCATAGATAAGCTCAAAGTCATCTCCATCCTTCTGTAAAACCTCAAGATGGTATATGTCATTGGACTCGATGTTGGGACCATGCTCAACCTGAGTCATATTGGCATCACTGTATGACAGATAGGTTCCATAGATTGTGGGGAATATATACACCGGTTCTCTTCCCTCCACCATGGCATAATAACCCTGTCCACCGGTTACCTTATTTCCTATGGATATGGCTACCCGTTTTCCGTCAGACTGATACGCCTCTATATATGCGAATGGTGTTTCCAGACCAAACTGCTTAATATCCTCCGGCTTTTCATTCACCAATCTGTCAGCCTTTATCTCATCCACCAGACTAATCATATTCTGAACATAATTCTGTTTTATGGGGCGAAGCTTATCCTCTGTGTATACCCAGGTGTCATCTTCAAGTACGAAAGTCATATCCGCTTTCTCATTCTTAAAATGAATCTTATTTACAAGCTCCGGATCCATGGTGTCAATAACCAAATCGCTATTGGAATTTGTACCGCTCTCTTCCTGAGAACTTGCCCCGAATTTATCCCTGTTCAGATACCAGACATAAAAGCCTGCCAAAAGAACCAATACCACCAGCAATGATATCAGCGTTGTTTGATTTTTCTTTTTTCTTTTAGCCACTATCGTCTCCTCCTCCTAACAACGATAACAATACCCGCCGCAATTACAATTACGGGCACCACGATTGTTGTCAGAGATGCCCAGAACCTTACAGGCTTCTGAGTGATATTTAACGGCTCAGGATAAAGATATCTTNGCCTTACGCTTATGGTTTCAAGCTCTCCCACAAGATTTCCTATCGTACTGACAAGTAATGAAAAATTGCCGTATTCATTAAGCAAGCTGTCAGAGAATATTCCTGAGGATGAATAGACTGCCATGGTTGATGTGATTCCCTCAAATGTATCACTGGAAAGAACACCGAGATAAAACGGTCCGTCTATATCCCCCTCTTCCTTAAGGAGAGTCTCAGGATTAAGATTAACTTTGGAGTATGCCTTATCAGAGGTCACTAATAACGGTTCTATGGTTAATGAGCTTCTGACATTGTCCATCGTGGTTAATCCTGAAGAAGTCGGTGTAAACACCAGACGATTACTGTTAATCAGATTACCTGTTATACTATGCTCTAAGACCTCAGGGACAATATATCTGGGATATAGAGGAACATGTCGATTGCTGTCACCCTCACATATGATACCCTTCTCCAGCTGAATTCCGTAATAATTTATAAGGGAATTCAGATTTTTCAAATCCTGAGCATTATAATCCAATACGATTACTGCGTTACCGCCTGCTGCCATATAATTCTTTACCATCTCCATCTCGGTATCAGAGAAGTCAAGAATAGGCGCATTAATAACAAGTATATCGCAGTCCTCAGGAATCTGCTCTATGGTCAAGGTCTGAAGTGAATTAATTGCAATATTCATTCTGGACATGGTGTCCTTGAATNTCTCACCGATTTCGAATTCATCATGACCTACTGTGTAATATACCGTCGGTATATTAGGATTGGTTACATACTGAATAGCGGATATAAGCNTGCCCTCCACATCAATACCTACCGTGTGATACTGAAATGTCTGTTGTGAGAATTCCTGAACCAACATCTCTTTATGATCCACATATTTCGCCTGCTTCGTTTCATTATTCACGACAAGGAAGCTGTTAACGGCAACTTCATCGTCCACATACTCCGCAGCGAACCCCGGGTATTGAATAGGGTCCTTCTGTTCCAGACTTATACGGTCAGACAAACTGTCGAACTTCTCGGCTATCCTAAGAAACATAGGCGACTCCTTACCGGGCTCTACCAGGTAATAGATTGTTACATCGCCCTCCATATTCTTAACATATTCCTTGGTATCCTTAGTGATTGTGTAGATACCCTCACTGCTTAAATCAATCTTTAAATCAAATTCGGTTATAATCAGATTTATAAGCAAAACCACTGCAATTACTACCGCAGATATTATCGATACATATGCCCCGCTTTTAAAGCTTCTTCCTGAAAAGGAAGCCTTAAATTTATTAAATATATTATTGTCCTTCATCGCTTCCTCCTCCTAACTCCATCTCTTTTTCTTAATTACCTGGGTTGACATGAACAAGAAAACAAATATTATACTCAGGTAATAAATGATATCTGCCAAATCCAAAATACCCATGTAGAAGTTATTAAAGCGTGCCGTGGCAGAGAGCCAGCTAAATACCTTTATAATAGCACCGTCATATAGGGTCGGCTTATACATATATAAGGCAGTCAGGACGGCCGTTCCGATTATACCGATTCCTATAGATACCGACATGTTACGCATCATAATCCATAGTATCAGACAAATAACAAGCAATAACACGATAAAGAAGATAAGTGCGGTTCTGTGATTGGTTGATAAGCTGCTTGCTATTCCCTCCATGAACAGGGTTATGAAGAATACTATAAAGGTAATTACCGCCGCAACCACCTGACTGTCGGTTAAGGATGAGAGGAATAAACCCATGGCAAGATAAGCCCCTCCCAACAGTAAAAAGCCAATGATACTCGCATATGAGGAAGCATATGGAACCTGACCGTACCTTGACATAATCAGGGGATAAGTACTGATAACCGCAATTACGATAAACAGAATGGTAAATATCGCAAGGAATTTACCCATAATTATATCTCCTGCCGTGACCGGAGATGTAAGTAAAAGCTGCTCAGTCTTTTGCCTATTCTCTTCGGCAATTATACGCATCGTCAATAACGGTACGAGTAATACGAATACAAAGCTGACATTCGCTATTGTATATTCGAAATTAGCCGCTCCTGTAAGTAGATTGTTCATATAAAAGAAAAATCCAATAATAGCTAAGAATAAAGCTATAAATACATATCCAATCATAGAAGTAAAATAAGACCGTAACTCTTTCTTATAAATCGCCAGCATCTGCCTTTACCTCCTCTTCATCGGTTGATTCTGAATCCTCGGATGGTTCGCTCACGGTATCATAATCCTCTGTAACTTTAATGAAGATGTCCTCAAGACTCATGCGGGTGGACTGCATCTCCAGAATAGGAGTTCTTATACTGCTCATGCTAAAGAAAACATCCTCCCTGATATCCACATCCTCATCACATGACAGAGTAAGGTTTACGGTCCCTTCCTCCAAGGCTTCTGTTTCCTGAATATTATTAATTTTATCTATCTTACCAAGCTCTTTAATCACCGTATCTTTGTCGCCTTTGACCACCAGCTTAAGACCGCCTGTGGAACCGAAGTGCATACTCAGATTGTCCGGCTTATCCTGTAATATGAATTTGCCCTTGTCAATTATCAGGATGGTGTCACAGACTGCATTCACCTCTTGCATAATATGGGAGCTAAGAATAACAGTATGATTCACACTAAGCTCACGGATTAACTCTCTTATTTCAATGATTTGTTTTGGGTCAAGACCAACCGTAGGCTCATCAAGAATTATCAGCTCAGGATACCCCATAATAGCCTGTGCAAGACCTACCCTCTGCTTATAACCCTTAGACAGGTGCCTAATCAGTCTTCCCTTCACATCACTTATCTTGGTGGTCTGCATTATGTCTTCCACCATCTGCTTTCTTTCTGACCTCTTAACCTTCTTAATATCTGCTACAAAATTCAGATATTCCAAAACTGTCAGGTCAGGATATAGGGGTGGAAATTCAGGAAGATATCCTATCATCCTTTTAACTTCCTCGGGCTCCTCAAATACATCAAGCCCATTAACAGTAACCGTTCCCTCCGTTGCAGATATATAGCCTGTGATGATATTCATGGTTGTGGACTTTCCCGCTCCGTTGGGACCTAAAAATCCAAGAACCTGTCCCTTGTTTACGATAAAGGATAAATTATCCACAGCGGTATGATTTCCAAATCGCTTTACTAGATTTTTTACCTCAATCAAAACAGTCTCCTCCTTGTACTTTAATCCCTTTTTCTGCTATATATAATACAATAAGAATACGAAAAATTTGTGAACAAAACAATAGAAATTCTATTGCTTATTTACATGATAAAACCCTAAATATCATGAATGAAATGACATTGTATAATACAAATGATTCATATCATAATTTTAGGGTTTAGCAAATTAATATTATCCAATAACATCTTTCATGGTATACATTCCGGGTGCCTTTCCCGCCAGAAATTTAGCGGCCTGTATAGCGCCCTTAGCGAATATATCCTTTGAGTACGCAGTATGCCTTATCTCAACAACCTCATCACTTCCGGCAAATATAATATCATGCTCACCGACTATGGTACCTCCCCTAACCGATGATAAGCCGATTTCATTCTTTGCTCTGGGTGCACGAATATCGGTACGGTCATATACATATTCGTATTGGTGGTTCAAGGCTTCATTAATCGATTCAGCCAAGGCAAGGGCCGTTCCGGACGGGGCATCCACCTTCTTATTGTGATGTTTCTCCACAATCTCGATATCGAAGCCTGAATCAGTAAGAACTTTTGCGACTTCCTTTACCAGCTTTAGCAATAGGTTAATACCCATGGACATATTAGCCGACTTGAGTATGGGAATTCTCTTCGAAGCCTCCTCAATAAGCTGCAAATCCTCCTTGGCAAAGCCGGTTGTACATAAGACGATTCCGATACCGCTCAGTATAGCATAATCCAGCATTTCCCTTACATTTACCGGAGCCGAAAAATCGATAATTACATCGGAAGGCACATTGCATTGCGAAAAACTGTAATAAACGGGATATTGATCATTTCTTCCCACACTGACATCCACACCTGCCACGATAGCGGCATTTTCTTCCTCTTCAATCATACGGGTAACTACTCTTCCCATTTTACCGTTACAGCCTCTTAATATAATATTTGTCATATGCATCCTCCAATCATTATTCTGTGGCGGCTTTAAATCTTCTCTAATTCAGCCTTTAACCTTTCCAGATTTGCAGGCTCCATCTCCGTAAGCGGCATCCTCAGAGGACCCGGATCCATGCCCATCAGCTTCAATGCTGCCTTAACCGGAATAGGATTCACCTCACAGAATAAGGCATTAATCAGGGGTATATATTTTAGCTGTAAATCACGACTCGCAGCGACATCTCCCTCTAAATATTTAATGACCATATCATGGGTTTCTTTTGGTGCGATATTGGACAGCACGGATATGACACCTATTCCACCCAGTGACAGTACAGGGACAATCATCTCATCGCATCCTGAATACATATCAATATTACCCTGGGTGAGGCTCATAATTTCCGCTACCTGTGCAATATTGGAGCTGGCTTCCTTTATACCGACGATATTATCGACATCCTTCACTAAGGTTGCCACTGTCTTCGGAAGCATATTGCATCCTGTTCTTCCCGGTACATTATACATTATAATAGGAAGAGATACACTTTTCGCTATTGCCGTAAAGTGTGCTATAAGCCCCTTCTGTGTAGCCTTGTTATAATATGGCGTGACGACCAGTAATCCGTCTGCTCCGTGTTTTTCTGCTTCCTGAGACAGATAGATGGCGGTTTCTGTACAGTTAGAACCTGTTCCTGCAATAACAGGTACTCTTTTATTTACCTTATCAACAGCATATTTAATACACTCTAAGTGCTCCTCATGAGTCAGTGTGGACGCCTCTCCTGTCGTACCACATATGATAATACTGTCTGTTTTGTTTGCTATCTGATATTCAATCAGCTCTCCCAGCTTATCATAATCGACCTCATACTTCTCGTTAAACGGCGTAACGATTGCAACGCCTGCTCCTTTAAAAATAGCCATAAATACACCTCCGAATTTTTTTAAACCATAGCTACCAATGTTAACAATATGCTTTCATTAAATGGTTGGTTGGCCTTGTTCAAAAAAAATGTCGACTGCAGAGTCGACACTAAAGAATTCTATACGTAAATAACTATTTACAATACATCATTTCTTTAGGCAGCACTCCATCCATTCCAGTGATGACAGTCATATGGTTATTCACCATATGCCCAGCAATAATAACTCAGGATTATTATCACTTCGGCAATATTCCCTTTCCACTGTGTCAACTATCCCTGAGATATCCGACAGTGTACTGATGAATACTGCGCCTCTACCTTAAGCAATATTTCAAAATATTAGTAAGCCTATATTAACATTTGACTTGCTTACTGTCAATACAATTCCGTAAAAAAGAGTTGTTACAATGAAAATAGTCCGTAACAACCCATAATTATGCTTAATATTCGTCCAAATATTCCAGCTTACTAACCGAAACCTCGTAGGCAATACGCTTCTCAAATTCTGTCTCACTAATCTTCTTCTGGTATTCCCTGCTTTGTATCCTGCCCCATATCTGTACATGTCCGCCTACCTGGAAAGTCTCGGCAAATCTGGCATTCCTTCCCCAGCTAATACATGGGATATAATCCGATTTGCCATAGGGCCTGTTCACTGCAAGCAGAATGTCAGCTATTTCACGTCCCAGTGGAGTCTTACGGTATATAGGGGGTTTGCACACATATCCATCCAAAAAAATAAAATTAGGCTTGGTATTCTCCGATATCTCATCTACAATTTTTATGTCCCTGGCAAATACTGATAAGACTAATTTGTTCTTGCTTTCCTCATGTCTGTTATAGGATCTGAACTGACCCAATATTTCCACGAGTCTTCCCCTATAATCCTGCTTTACATCGATGAGTCGCTCCGAGACCATAATCGGTATAATGTCATATGAACTGCTGAGCCTGCTGACTATTACATCGATTAAATAGAATCCTTCTCCGAATACATCATGACTGAATGTAAATTCACTGGCCACCTCTCCCGCAATACTTACTTGATTATTATCAAATACTTTATCCGTCATTTCGTGCCTCTCCCTTCTATCGTGACGTTTACCTTTACGCCACCTTAATCAAAATGTGGGGTAAATTTATCTGTTTTTGTAACAGCTTTCATTCACCTATGATATTATATATATGCAGAAAGCCAAATTTTAGAAGTAAAAAATTACATATATTTTAAATATATCCATTTTCTGTTATTTTATACAAAAAACTTTCATTAAATTATAAGAAATGATGAATCAAATGTAAATTAGGATTCATAAATAAATCGACGGCTACGAAGTAAATTCGCAGCCGTCGAGCCAGCATAGTTATATTTACATTAAAAGACCGCATAATACAGGAATCCTCCTTTAATATACGGTCATATTTTAATCATTTATCTACTCAGCATTGCATCCTCTTATCTCGCATATGGTACGGTCAGGATATTTCTTAATATCGTCAATAGTCTTAATTTCCAGGCGTTCACATACATCCTTAAAATAATTCTTTATGGACTCCTTTGAAATAATTTTATTGTTATACCTGTCTCTTGAAATCTTCAGACCGGTTCTTTCAAGGTTTACAAATGAAAGTAAAGCCTTTGGTCCATACCATGAAAATGCGTCCAGTACCGCTTCAATAAGATCTCTGTCTCTATCGTCCAACAATCCGTCAGTCAACTCCATAGTGTGAACACCACAGCGTTTCAGGCACTGATAAAGCTTAAGATAAGGCATATTCTGAGTGTTTATGCCATAGTCCTCCTGGAACATCTCCCTGTCATATAAGGCCAGTGAAAAAGCCTGAATATAATAAAGCAGGTATTGAATATAACCGGGGCACATATCAGCATCACTCTTGTTTATAATATAGTAAGCAGCGGCGTAAATCTTTGTTGCCATTATTTTTGAAAGAACCGCTTTCTTACTCTTCTTATACGCAACATTAGTCAGGCAGTCCTTTCTTTTGTTAAGTAAATCATAATAGAATTCCGGATTCTCTAATAAGGTCTTTAGTTTATTGGAATATTCGCTTGTAGGAATATCCCCTTCCATATAGCGTATTATTGTAGTCTCTCCCCAACCTAATAATTTCGCCAATGGCTTTTTCCCTATACGATACGATTCCAGTATCTGCCTTATCTCGTCAACTGTTATTACTTCATCATTCAATAATTCGTATCTGTTGTTAATCATTTATATACTCCTTATAACAAAAATTTAACAATGTTAAATTTTTATCTATATAATATCATAATTATCCATGTTTGTATATGGACCTTTTGAATTATTTAATATTTTTTAATACTAAAATTTTCGGAACTCATTTAAATCATGAATAATTATCTTAAAACCTCTAATCAGCCTGTCAAACATACCTATTCTGTATAAGTTTACTATAACCATTCCGACGGGCACCCCTATTATCATTCCGAAAACTCCATTTAGCTGATATCCGACATATAAGAATACAAGCGTACTTAACGGACTTATCCCTATACTGTCGCCAACCATCTTGGGCTGTAATACCTGCTTAAGTATCTGGCATACCAGATATATTACAACCAAGCCGATTGCCCTGAAATAATTGCCCGACAGCATATCAAACAAAGCCCAGGGCCACAACACTGCACCGGTACCAAACACGGGAAGAAAGTCCAGGAATGCAATTCCTAAGGCAAGTAAAAATGAATAAGACACCCTTAAAATCTCAAATCCAATAAACATTATCACACACAACACAAGCATTATCTTAAACTGTGCCTTAAAGTAGCCACCGACAGCTTTGGTGAAGTTATTATATATAAAGTGCCAGCCCTCCACAACCGATCCCGGTAGGATTTTTCTTAAGCCGGCCATGATTTCATCCCTTTTGGCTATAAAGAAATATGCTGATAATATTGTTATTATAAGTGTAATGAAGAAGCTGGCTATATTCTGCGCCAGATTACTAGCCACACTAAAGGTGAGCAGATCCTCCTTCGGCTCAAAATTCATAATATTTTTATTGATGCTGTCTAACAGATTGTTGAGAAATTGCTGAACCGGCTGCGGCATATCTGAGCTGATGTCCCGTATTCTTTCCGAAAGATTAGTCAGTTGAACACCGGTCTGTTCTACGATATAAGGCAAGTCCTTAGCCAATTGCTTACTCTCTCTTACCAGCATGGAAATCAACAGATAAATTACACCTACTATTGCGCCGATAACCACTATTATTATAATAGCGGAACTGTGCTTCCTAAGAATCTTGACCTTCTTTTCCAGAAATCTGACAAGAGGATTAGCTATCATGGCCACAATCCACCCTATCACAAAAGGTAAGAAAAAGCTCAGTAATCTAGGAAACACAAACACCAGAAATAGTACAACTCCTATGGCAAATAATAGGTTGACAATTATTCTAAGATATTTTATAAGTCCGGATTCTCCCATAAAGCCTCCAAAATTCATCTTTCGGTACCAAGTACAGGTGC
>JGI24709J26583_10000632_pt1 | contig 30447 bp, 23 predicted proteins | sample BioPla2DNA1_FD_26583 | JGI IMG/M metagenome (IMG submission 26583) | reverse complement strand
TAAATCAATGATGATATTTTATCAAAAAGGCTTCACAGTAAAAACTGGAGCCTTTTTCTATACTCTTTTCTAAAATGTAGTTATACATAAATAAATGTCGTTTTTTCTTTAAACAGGTATTTTTATTTCTTCATAATATGATAAAATAATTATTGAATATTACTTAAGAGAAAAAATTGGAGGGTTATAGTATGTCTGATACTATCTATTATCCTTTAACTTCCCCTCAGTTATCAATTTGGTATACCGACCGAATGTATTCTGGAACAAGCATTTCAAACGTCGCAGGAACTTTAAGAATTAAAGAAAAAGTCGATATTGAAGTTTTAGATAAAGCAATCAATTACTATATCAAGAATAATGACGGTATACGTTTACGGATTTGTCTTGATGGTGAAGGTAATCCACAGCAATATGTATCAGAATATGTATACAAGAAAATTGAGGTTAAAGACTTTTCAAACTTTGCAGACCCTATAAGGGCTATGCAAGAGTGGGACAGACAAGAAACTCTCAGGCCATTTGATTTATTAAACAGTGAATTATTCCGTTTTGTAATTATTAAACTTAATGATTTTGATATAGGGTTTTATATTATAACACACCATATTATATCTGACGCCTGGAACATGAGCCTTTTAGGCAGTTCTATAGTTGACTGTTATTGCAAAATTAAAAAAAATCCGGATGATACCAGTCTTAATGATACTATGCCATCATATACTTCGTTTATTGAAGACGAGCAGCTCTATATAAAGTCCAGCAGATATGAGAAGGATAAAAATTATTGGGAGGAAACCTTTGGAGCGTACCCTGAGACAACATTTTTAAAGATTAGACAGACCAATGAGTTTTCTGCTAAAACAAAAAGGAAAACATTTATCGCACCAAAAAAGTTTACAAATAAGCTCAGGGCTTATTGTCAGGAAAACAAAATAACTCCATACCCATTGTTTATTTCGGCTTTAGCAATGTATATTAACAGAATATTGGATAAAGATGATATAATTATAGGGACACCTATTTTAAACAGACTTAACCGCACCTACAAAAATACTGCAGGGATGTTTGTCAGTACGATACCATTACGGATTGGCATAAATAATCAGGATTCATTTTTGGATTTATCTCAAGACGTATTAGAAATATGCCTAAAATCATACAGGCATCAAAGATACCCTTACGACCATATTCTAAAGCATGTCAGGGAAAAGCATAATATAAAAGAGAATCTATATGATATTGTTCTTTCCTATCAAAATTCAAAGTTTGACAAGTCTTTTGATGTCGATTACATAACTAGATGGCATTTTAATGAATACCAGTCCAATTCATTCACGATGCATATTAACGACAGAGACGATGAGGGTGTCTTAATCATAGATTATGATTATCATTCTGATTTATATTATGATAAAGAAATTGAATTCATACATCAGCATGTATTGAGTCTGTTATGGCATGCGTTGGATAATCCGAACAATTTAATCTGTAAAATTGAGATGCTCTCCGAAAATGAGAAAAAGAAAATACTACATGATTTTAATGATACCTATGCAGATTATCCAAGAGAAAAGACCATTCATCAATTATTCGAAGAGCAGGTTGAAAAAACGCCTAATAATGTTGCTATTGTCTTTGAAGACAATAGACTTACTTATAAGGAGCTGAATCAAAAAGCAAATTCTTTAGCTAACGTGTTAAGAAACGAAGGAATAGGACCCGATGATGTTGTTGGAATTATGGCTCCAAGATCGCTTGAGCTGATTATTGGAATATTAGCGATATTAAAAGCGGGTGGTGCTTTTTTACCAATTGAACCTGGATTCCCTGATGAAAGAAAGAAGTATCTATTAAATAACAGCGGTGCAAAACTTTTGATTTCTACAAAGGAATTATACTCTTTTGAATATGGGATCGGATTAATAGATATATATGACTGTAATAATTATAGGAAGGAATTATATGAGAATCTGCCACATGTAAACATGTCAAGCGATATGGTTTATGTTTTATATACATCGGGTTCCTCAGGTTTACCTAAAGGTGTTATTATCGAACATAAGTCTTTACATAATTTTGTATCAGGTGTAAAGAAAGTATTGGATTTTAATCCATCATCAGTTGTTTTATCGGTTACTACAGTATGTTTCGATATTTTTGCTTTTGAACTATTTACATCATTATTAAGTGGCTCGACTGTAATTATTTCCAATGAAAATGAACAGAACAATCCTAGGGTATTAGGCGAATTAATTCTTAATAATAATGTTTCGACCATACTAACAACTCCTTCAAGAATGAAACTGTTTGTTAATGTTGAGGTATTTAAAAAGAGTTTATTAAAGGTAAAACAGATAATGCTAGGTGGTGAAGAGCTTGAATTAAGTTTTGTAAACAAGTTAAGAAAGCTTACAGATGCCAGAATTATTAATGGTTATGGTCCAACTGAAACAACAATTGGTGTAACCTTTAAAGATGTTACGAAATCAAACAAAGTAACGATTGGCAAGCCAATAAGTAATACAAAATGTTACATACTGGATAAATATTCGAATCTTGTACCAATAGGCATACAAGGAGAATTATGTATTTCAGGAGAATGTTTAGCTAGAGGTTATTTAAATAATAATGAGTTAACAAATAGTGCTTTTGTTTTGAACCCATTTAATGAAAACGAAAGACTTTATAAGACCGGAGATATGGCTCGTTGGTTTCCAGAAGGTGAAATTGAGTTTTTAGGAAGAAAAGATAAACAAGTAAAACTACGGGGATATAGAATTGAGTTAGAAGAAATTGAAAATGCAATCTTAAAGTATAAAGGCATCAAAGATGTTGCAGTTGTTCTAAAAAAGAATAGTGATTATGGAGATTTATTGTGTGCATATTGTGTAAGTAACGATACCATTATAATAAAAGATTTGAAATCATTATTAGCTCGTCAATTACCTAGGTATATGGTTCCTAGAATTATAATGGAAGTTGAAAGCATACCAATTAATTCAAATGGTAAAAGAGATACATCAAGACTGCCGGATATTGATTATTCAAGTTTAGCCAGCGACAGTATTATAAAACCATCAACAAAAATGGAGAAAAAACTGCTAGATATGTTTCATAAGCTGGTTAAGGGCAGTAGAATTAGTATCGATGACAATATCTTTGAGTATGGTGCTGATTCATTAACCGTTATTCAATTAATCTCACTATTAGAAAAGGACGGTTACAGTATAAAAACTGAAGACGTATATAAAAATCCTACTATAAAAAAATTAGGTCAATGGATTGGAGATTATTACAAAAAAACTAATAAAATTATAAATTATTACAAGAAAAAAGATGTTGGTATAAATAGTATTATCGAATTAATGGAAAAAGGTGTTTTATCAAAACTTGATTCTGCAGCTTTATCATATATACCAGATCATTTAATGATTAATCCCATAGATGATGAACCGGTGCTTTATAATTATATAAAAACATCATTAGGAAATATCGGTCTTTTTTGCCTCCCTATTCTGGGTACTGAATTATATCAGGATAAAAACAGGTTATTGTACCTTAGTGACAAGGCAATAAGACAAGCTGAATCATTTGGGGCAAAGGCTATATCGTTAACAGGATTGATACCTTCGGCTACTAATTATGGTATAGATTTTATGAACAGGGTAAGCCCAGATACTAAAATTACAACAGGTCATGCGACAACTGCAGCTACAGTTGTTTTATCATTGGAAAGATTATTATTGGAAAGCAATAGAGATATCCATCAAGAAAGAATTATAGTTTTAGGCATGGGTAGTATCGGTAGAGCTGTAACTGAACTATTACTAGCACTATATCCGGATGTAAAAATGATTACATTATGTGATCTTCATGAAAAAAGAAAAGAATTAAACCAGATAGAACAGAAACTCAAAAAAAGCTATAAGGGAGATATCGAAATAATATATGCGTCAGTAGGAAATCTTCCAAAGAGAGTATATGATTCAACACTAATTATTGGAGCGACTAATGTACCTAATATTCTTGATATTAATTCACTGCAGCCTGGCACTTTGATTATTGATGACTCAGGGCCCCATTGTTTTTCCAAAGAGCACGCAATTGATAGACTTATAAAGTATAATGATATTTTATTTACAGAAGGTGGAGTATTATATTCAAAAGAAAAAATGGAGAACTACACGTACCTTCCTGATTATATAGATTCAAAAATTATTGATTTAAATAGTCAATTCTTTGTATATACTGATTCTATTACCGGATGCATACTGTCAAGTCTCTTGACAGCAAATAATGCTGATTTGTTACCAACGGTTGGAATGGCGGACTTTAACGAATCAAGAAAACACTACTATGCTTTAAAAAAGAGTGAGTATACAGGAGCCATTCTTCATTGTGATGATTATGTAATTCCAGAAAGCAAAATTAAAGCATTTCGCAAATCATACGGTATAAACGAAAAGGAAAAGAAAGGTAAGACTCATGCAGTTTAGTTTTCCATTTATATTGTTACATATTTCTCTGTTATTAGCCGTATTATTATTTGTTTCTATTCTTAAAATGAAGAAAAGAACACAACTTCACTATGCTTTTTTGGCAATGATCTTTTTGCTTATTATTTGGACATTAGGTCATATACTTGAAGTATATTCACTTATAAAAAATGGCGTAGTAACAATGTTCTTTGTTTATCTTTATTATTTTGGCCTAACTTTTCTGCCAGTAACTATTTTACTGATTGGGATAATATACATGTATACCAAAATAAAGGTTTCCTACAAATTATTGCTGCTCTTTATACCACCAATAATTGACTATATATGTTTACTTACAAACAACTCACATCATCTTTATTTTACAAATTACTCTATTTATAATAATTTGTTTGAGGTTCAGATATTATTTCATATACATGCATCAATTTCATATATATACATATTAATAGGTGTATTGTTTCTTATTATTGCTACAATCGAAAATTCAGGTTTTTTTTCGTATCAGGCAGGGATTATTATTATAGGTGTAATTGCTCCGCTTATTGTTAATATTCTTATTACATTAAAGATTATAATTTGTCCTACATATGTTACAGCAATTACTTTTTCTTTTGCAATTCTATGCTTCGCTGTATCTATATTTAGGTTTCAATTATTAAAGATAGCCCCTATCGCTCTGAAAACTATTGTAGACAGGATTTCAGACGGCTTTTTAGTATTAGATGAAGACTACCAGGTTATTGATTTCAATCAAACCATAGAAAAAACGTTCGAGAATGTAGTAACAGTATCCAGAAATAAAAGTATGTTACAAATGTTGGAGGGAACCAGTCTTTATAGGGAATATGATAAACTTATCGGTTTAATACAGGCTGCGAAGGAAACTCAAACCAATATAGACATAGAAAAGCATATAAAAGAGGATGGATTTGATAAGCATTTCAAGATAGAGGTCACTCCCATAATATCAAATAATAATTATTTAGGTACGATTTTGCTATTTAAGGATATTACAGAGAATATTAAGCATATAGAGGCTATTGAAGAAAAGCATGCTGTTATGATGGAACAGGAGAGACTGGCCTCTTTAGGTCAGTTAATCGGAGGAATTGCACATAACCTGAATACACCTATAATGTCAATTGCCGGTGCAGTGGAGGGATTGAGAGATTTAGTAGATGAATATGAAGAATCTATTGGTGATGAGAATGTAACTATTGAAGATCATTGCGAGATTGCCGAAGAGATGCGTGTTTGGCTTGACAAAATTAAACCATACACTGCATATATGTCCGATGTTATAAGTGCTGTCAAAGGCCAAGCAAGGCATTTTAACCAAACTATGTTGTTAACATTTACAGTTGGGGAATTGGTTAAGAGAATTGAACTATTGATGAAATATGAGCTAATAAGATATAATTGTGAACTAAAGACATTTATTAATGTGAATAAAAATACGGAAATTTACGGAGACGTTAATAGTTTAGTACAAATTTTCGATAATATTATTATAAATGCTATTCAGGCATACGAAGGCAGAAAAGGTACAATAGAGTTTACAATAGAGAAAAAAGAGGATGGTATCTTATTTGCTATAAAAGACTATGCCAAGGGAATACCGGAGAGTATTAAGGACAGGCTTCTTAGGGAGATGGTAACAACAAAAGGGAAGGACGGGACAGGTCTTGGGCTATATATGTCTTACTCTACAATAAGAGGACGGTTTGGCGGGAAAATGTGGTTTGAGTCAGAAGAAGGGAAAGGAACAACATTTTTTATTCAATTACCTTATGAAAATTAATTACTAATCATACATGAGGAGCGTTTTACAAATGAGAAAAAAACTGAAGGAAGTAAAAAGTGATATCAAAATACTAATTGTTGATGACGATTCCGGAATAATTGATTCCCTGTCAATAATGCTTAGAAGAAGCGGTTATCATTATGAAGGATGTACAGATCCTATAGAAGCTGTTGAAAAGGTAAGAACCGGCAGTTTTGACTTACTGATACTGGATTATCTGATGACTCCGATTCACGGAGATGTTGTAGTAGAAAGAATTCGACAATTTAACAAAGAAATATATATATTAATGCTGACAGGACATAAAGATTTAGCTCCGCCTTTAGAAACAATAAAATTATTAGATATACAGGGATACTGTGAAAAAAGCGATCGTTTCGATCAATTACAACTCCTTGTAGAATCTGGTGTAAAATCCATCACCATGATGAGGACAATAAAGAAATTCCGTGATGGTCTTAACAGAATTCTCAAGTCTGTACCCAAAATATATCAATTACAACCAATTGGCAATATTTTAGAGGATATACTATCTGAATTGCTTCCCTTGGTGAGCAGTGAAAATGCATTTATTTTGGTTGATAATATAATAGATGCTGATGAGACGAAAAAGAGTATTTACAGAGGAATAGGAAAATACAAAACAGAGATTTATGATTTTATGTCTTTGTTAAACTCCAAGTTATTAGAAAAAATTGGCAAGGCAAGAATCACAAGAAAATCTATAATAACTCCTACTGAAATTATTTTACCACTTATGAATGAGTATAATGATTCAATAGGAGTAATTTATGTAGAAAGCAGCAACAGTACAGAAGCAGAAATTTCTGAGGGATATAAACTTCTTGAGATATATGCTTCCCAAGCAGCTTCATCAGTTAATAATGCATTTCTGCATTCACTTGTTAATATAAAAAATGATGAGCTTAACAAGACATACGAACAACTCAGGATACGTTATCTGGATACTATTGAGGCGCTGAGACAGGTTGTTGATGCAAAAGATGAATATACCTGCGGACATTCCGACAGGGTATCATATTACTGTGTTAAAATTGGGGAGGCGTTTGAATTATCAGAAAAAGATCTCGAAACCCTAAGAGTGGCGGGACTGTTTCATGATGTTGGTAAAATGGGTATAACCGACGATATTCTTTTTAAATCAGATAGATTAAGCATAAAGGAATATGATGAGATAAAAAAACATCCGACTAAGGGAGCTCGCATACTTTCTGTTATTTCCATGTTTAAAGATATTGTTCCTATAGTAAGATGGCACCATGAGCGAATTGACGGAAAAGGTTATCCTGATGGTCTAAAAGGTGATCAGATTCCTTTTTTTGCAAGGATTGTTTCGGTTGCTGATGCATTTGATGCAATGATGTCGGATCGTCATTACCGTTCGAAACTGAATTTTGACGCTGCAATTAGACAATTATTAGATGGTTCTGGCACGCAGTTTGATTCATGTATTGTCGATAAGTTTGTAAGTATGCTTGGACGATATCCGGAGATGGAAAAAGAAATATCATATACATATGATTTATGCAAGAGTAAAACATAAACAAAGAAGGAAGAAGGCTGCAATGTGAAAAGTACAAGAATTACAATACTATTAATACTGATGACTATGCTGTTTTCATCATGTGGACAGGTTCAAATAAAAGCCCCTGATACCCAACTAACAGAAAAACCAAATATTGAAAACAAAGACCATGGGCAAAATGATAATGATATTAATGATGAAGCCAGAGTAGCAATAAACGCTTTAAAAGATAAAGATATGGAAGAGATATCAGAACTTGTACATCCAAAAAAGGGTGTACGCTTTAGCCCTTATGGCTACGTTGATGTTGAAAATGACCTGGTATTTACAGCATCTGATGTAAAAGGCCTCTTTTCCGATTCTACAATATATGTCTGGGGAAGCTACGATGGTATCGGGGATCCGATAGAACTTACATTTGAAGATTATTATAAAAAGTTTATATACGATGTTGACTTTGCCAATGCAGAGCAGATTGGTTACAATGAGATTCTGGGGAGAGGTAATACCCTTGAAAACAGTGCCGAGGTTTATACAGATTCAATTGTTGTAGAATACCACTTTTCCGGATTTGAACCCCAGTATGAAGGAATGGACTGGCGAAGTTTGAGGATTGTTTTCGAAAAAGATAAGGGTACATGGTATATTGTTGGTATTATCCATGACCAATGGACGATTTAGAATTTTACTACATAATAATTCAAGGATTATCCTCAATAAGGAATATCATTCAAATGGAATGAAGGATGCCCAGAAAGTTTAAGATGGTCCTTTTCTTTTTACAATAGTACAATTCTTTATGGATATTGAGAAGTCAAAACTTCTTTTTTTACTGTTATCATTACTGTTATTTGACTGCTGATGCGATTTGCGATATTTTGAGTATTGTTGTATGATTTGCTGCAAAAATATGTTGAAAAAACAGTGAATGATGCGCTAAATAGAATTATAATTTAGGATATAAAACAGGAAGAGAAGTGTTAAAAAAATAGACCCTGTGAATACTATGTTCTAGGACAATTGACCTGTTTAGGTGGTTATGTTATTGTGGTAAAGATAAATAAGAAGTATAGGAAGCAAGATAATATAAATATTATTTAGTAGGAGTACATCATGACTAAAATTGGATTTGACAACGAAAAATACATTGAATTGCAATCTCAGAAAATACTCGACAGAATATCGTATTTTGGAGGAAAGCTATATCTGGAGTTTGGTGGAAAGTTGTTTGACGATTACCATGCATCAAGAGTTCTTCCGGGGTTCAAACCTGACAGTAAAGTAAAGATGCTTATGCAATTAAAGGATCAGGCCGAGATAGTTATAACAATAAGTGCTGATGATATAGAAAAGAGCAAACGCAGAGGCGACTTAGGTATTACCTATGATCTTGATGTATTGCGTCTGATAGATGCCTTCCGTGAAATAGGATTGTATGTTGGAAGCGTTGTCATAACCCAGTATCGTTCACAATATGCCGCTGATTTATTCAAAAAAAGACTTTTGAATTTAGGTATAAGAGTTTATGTGCATTACCCCATTCCCGATTATCCTTCAAATATCTCACTAATAGTAAGTGATGATGGATGCGGTAAAAACGAGTATATAAAAACCACACGTTCATTAGTTATCATTACCGCACCCGGCCCCGGAAGCGGGAAAATGGCAGTTTGCCTCTCCCAGTTATACCATGATAACAAGCGGGGAATACAGGCTGGTTATGCAAAGTTTGAGACCTTTCCGATTTGGAATCTTCCTTTGAAACATCCGGTTAATATTGCATATGAAGCGGCAACAACAGATTTAAATGATGTCAATATGATTGACCCCTTTCATTTGGAGGCTTATGGGGTAACTGCAGTAAACTATAACAGGGATATAGAAATATTCCCGGTATTAAATGCCATTTTCGAAAAAATAGAAGGCAAATCTCCCTATAAGAGCCCTACCGAAATGGGGGTTAATATGGCCGGCTATTGTATTATCGATAATGAAGTCATTTGTGATGCTTCCAAACAGGAGGTTATCCGAAGATATTACAACACATACTGCTCACAGAGGCAGGGACTTGCCGAGAAATCAGAAGTGTACAGACTGGAGCTCTTAATGAAGCAACTTGGCATATCCAGTAAGGATCGCCCAGTAGTTGATGCCGCTTTGGAGCGGGCTGAAACTACCGGCGGGCCTGCTGCAGCTCTTCAGCTTAATGATGGCCGAATTGTCACTGGAAAAACAACACCATTACTTGGTGCTTCAGCTGCACTTTTATTGAATTCTCTTAAAGAACTGGGCGGAATACATCATGATATACACCTGATTTCACCCATCATCATAGAGCCTATTCAGGTTTTAAAGATTAAACACATGGGGAATCGAAACCCTCGGCTTCATACTGATGAGATTTTGATAGCTCTTTCCATATGTGCAGCCACAAATCCAACTGCTGCGCTGGCAATGGAGCAGCTTCCCAAACTTCGGGGCTGTGAAGCGCATTCAACAGTAATACTATCTAAAGTTGATGAGAATACATTCCACAAACTGGGTGTTAATATTACTTGTGAGCCCCAGTATCAGTCTAAGAAGCTATATCACAAATAGAAATGAACAAATCTTTGTTATTGGATTTAAGAGAGTTATTCCTAAACCAGGACCATGGGTTTATTTAAGACTGCGTTTTGTCAGGAAGTGAAGATAACTCATGAAATAAAGCATATGGAATACCGGAAACAAGCATAACTGCATGACAAATAATTAATTAGGAGTGAGCTAAATAAAAAAGTATAATACTATAATATTCGATTTGGACGGAACTTTACTTAACACCCTTGAGGATTTGACCGACAGCGTAAACTATGCGCTGGGGCTATATGGATATCAGAAAAGAAGTATTGAAGAGGTTAGAAGATTTCTGGGTAATGGTGTAGGAAAATTAATGGAAATTGTTGTTCCGGATGGTCTAAATAACCCCCTATACAAGAAATGTCTTGAAAGTTTTAAGAATCATTATTCTGACAATATACGAAATAAAACAATGCCATATAAAGGTATTATGGAACTTATACAACAGCTTAAGAAGGAAAACTATAAGATAGCGGTTGTTTCAAATAAATTTGATAAAGCAGTTAAGGAACTGGTTCGAGATTTTTTTGGAGAGTATATACAAGTAGCAATCGGTGAAGCTGAAAACATCTCCAGAAAACCGGCACCGGATACTGTATTTAAAGCTCTTGAAGAGTTACAGTCCCTTAGGGAGAAAACTATTTATGTGGGAGATTCAGAAGTAGATGTAAAGACGGCAAAAAATGCCGGAATAAAGTGCGTGGGGGTAACCTGGGGTTTCAGAGACAGAGATGTTTTAGAAAAAGAAGGTGCAGATTATATAATTGACGAGTCAATGGAGTTAATGGAGATAATTGATTCTGTGTAGGATTATACAAAAGTGTATAGTTCAATATTTCAGAGCAAATTCGTGAGTCTCAATATCCATTCTGCAATGTAAACAACCAGGCAGGACGACAATGCAACAGTCAACAGACTTTTTTCCCTAAAAGCAAGGACTATTGCAACAATTGTGCCGGCAATGGCAGAATACAGAGAAGAAGTGGATGTAAAAATTGCCGGAAATGTCATAGACCCGAGAACAGCATAGGGAACATAGTATAGAAAGGACTTAATAAAGTTGCTTTCTATTTTTTTCTTAAATATTACCATTGGAAGCATTCGAACCAAATATGTTACTCCTGCCATAATAAAAATATGTATATATATCATTTTGCCACTTCCTCTACCGGGTAGACTAGCGCTCCAAAACCAGAAGCAACAAGGGCGCAAATAATTATAATAAAACCTTCTGATAATTTGTTCAGATATGGGGTATAGTGAAGAAGAAAGCTAATGGCCACTGATAGGATGATTACCCACAGCACGGGACGGACTTTTTTTGCAGGCGGGATAATTATAGCCAAAAACATTCCGTAGATTGCAATATTCATTGCAGATGAAACAGAATCAGGTAGAATTGAGCCTGCTACAGCTCCCATTAATGTACCTGCTGCCCAGCCAAGATATGGTATGGTAACCAATCCATACATATATTTAGTACCTATTTCGTGTGCCTTTCCGCTGGCCACTGCGAAAACTTCATCGGTTATTCCAAACGAGAGAATCAAGCGATGTAATGTGTTAAAAGATTTATCAGTTTTTTGAGTAAGAGACAGGGACATTAAAGAATAACGCAGATTGATAACCAATTGGGCTAGAGCCATCTCTATATATGGAGCACTGGCTTTGATGAGACCTATTCCGGCAAACTGTCCTGCTGAGGTTAGGTTTGTCATAGAAATTAATACTGCAATCCAAACAGGCAACCCTGAATTAACTGCCATTATTCCAAAGGTAAAGGATACTGAGAGATATCCTAATCCTATAGGTATACCGTCTTTAATCCCAGATAAAAAACTGTTTGATAATTTGGCAGTGTCCATCTGAAAGATGTCACCTCCGATACCTTCTTCATTCTGCTTTGTTTAATTCCGAATGACGTTACTGTAATACTTCACATATTATTATAACAGTGTAGTAGATTCAAAAAAATTAAAGCTCCACCGAGTATTCGATGAAGCCAATTCTGGTGCGGCCGACCGGACTTGAACCGGTACGCTCGCGCATACGCCCCTCAAACGTACGTGTCTGCCAATTCCACCACGGCCGCATATATGTTTGATGAACAGCATGATTTATTATACATACTGAAATCGGCTCTGTCAATACAAAAACAGCAAAAAGATAGCAGAATAGCGCATCCTCATTTGACCCTCATTTGAAAAAGTAAATTCCACCCCAAGAAAAGGTGGTTTGGGATCCATCATTCAGTTTTCCGGGAAACTCTATAGTTATCTTCTTTTTTCATTATGGATACAGTGATCTATGGCTATAGAGAGAGCACAGAAAAGGGGAACATCGTTTTCATTATTAATAATTAATTCATAGCTGTCACCCCACGACAACCAGACTTTGTGGAGTTCTCCTACGGGTATATTGTTGCGCAGAATGGAAAAGTCCATACCAAAGATATTACCAACAAAGGTATAATCCCCAAACTCGCTCTGGATACTCAGCCTGGGAGTGAAAAAGGAGAATTCCTTTTTTAGAACAGCAACAAGTTTGTTTCCACAATAAATGTAATACTCCGGGAGGAATCTGAACAGTTTTTGTTCTATATAATAAACCTCATTTCCAGTGGTATCGTACATATGAATTTTTGCGCCAAATGTGAAGACCTCGCCTTGAACAGAAAATACAGCCTGTCCGTTTTCGTTATAAATATTGTATTTGTCGCCAAAGGAAAATACCTTTTGTTTAATATATAGTTTAGTCATGGCCACCTCTTCATAAAATAATTACAAGTATTTTATTGCTATAAACTAAATCATACTTTATGATATACTTTATTACAATACTTGTTTACAATTATGCAATATTGATTTAAGAAGGTAAGGATTTATTATGAATGATGAAGAAAAAGTTTTTAGCTTTGCACCTGAAGAAGTATATGAGGATAACAGAAACAGAACAACGATATTTTTTCAGGTTTTAGGCCGAAAGTTCTGGAAACTTATTCAATTCAACTTAATTTATCTGATTCTCAATATTCCGGCTATTATAATTTCATATTTCTTAAGCGGTTATTTAATTAACTCTCTGTCACTTTCTGCTGAAACCCCAGACCAAATTATTGCATTTTTCCTTGTTTATGGATTCCCGCCGATGATACTGCTTATGGCAATCCCTGTTATTGCTGTAGGTCCTGTACAAGCTGGATTGTCCTACCTCTTGCGTTGTTTTTCTTATGAATTGCCAACGTTTTATTGGTCGGATTTTAAAGATAAAATTAAGGAGAATTATAAACAAGGTCTTATTGTCAGCATTATAAACCTGGCTGCATTTATATTTCTATTGATAGATTTTCACCTTTATAGCCAGCTGAGTAATAATGGGAACAGCATGTTGTTGGCGGCTGCAAATGGCCTTCTCATTTTAATCTTAATCTTGTTTATAATGATGTGTATGTATATTTACCCGATGATGGTAGCTTACGATTTAAAAATCAGACATTTATATAAAAATGCATTCTTGTTCAGCATGGGAAGGTTTTTACCTAATATTGCAGTATTACTGATATGCATTTTGCTTATTACAGCACCTTTGCTTATTGTGGTATTTACCGGCAATATCATGGTTCTGTCGGCAATATATATCTATTATATTCTTCTTGGATTCACTCTGCCGGGTTTGGTAATCAACTTTTTTATAAATCCTGTTATTGACAAGTATCTAAAAGCAGCTCCTTCACAGGAAAACAGCAAGAAATAGCAAGACAGAGGGAGAGCCCTCTGTCATCTGTTGTCTTTATGCGGCTGAGTTAACGAATATCATCATGAAAATATATCAGACATTTTATAATATCCCGGTTCCTTCCCATAAAGGAAAGCTGCAGCTTTTATAGCACCTTCTGCAAATAGATCCCTTGATATAGCTGTATGCTTGATTTCTATCATTTCATCATTACCTGCAAAAATAATAGTATGCTCTCCGGCTATAGTACCGCCCCTGATGGAATGGATGCCTATTTCATCCCTGGTTCTTTTTTGCATTGAAGAATGACGGTCATAAACATATTTCATTTCATTTCCCGGAAGCGCCGAATTGACACTGTCTGCAATAGCAAGAGCAGTGCCGCTGGGAGCATCAATTTTTTGATTATGATGTTTTTCAATAATTTCAATATCGAAGGTGCCGTGAAGCATTTTTGCAGCACGTTTGGCCAAATCCAGCATAAGGTTTATTCCCAATGACATATTGGCAGAAAGTAAAACCGGTACAGATTTGGAGGCATTAACAATAAGCTCCTTCTGGGCTTCACTATGTCCTGTTGTAGCTATAACTATGGGCAATGACTTTTCTGTTGCATAATTCAGAATAGTCTCCAAAGCATGGGGATGAGAGAAGTCTATTATAATATCTACTTCTTCTTTTACCAGGTTGGGTTCTGTATATACAGGATAACTTCTTTCTTCTTTAATGGTGGTGTCTACCCCTGCGACTATCAGTAATTTATCATTATACATGCATGACCGTGTAACTGCCTGACCCATTTTACCGTTACATCCGTTTAATAATATGCGAATCATTAAAAAACCTCCGATTATATGAAAACTATACTAATGCATATTCCTTAAGAGCATTTTTCAGCTGTGCCAAACCTGATTCTGAAATCTCAACCAATGGCAGGCGGCAATGCCCCACATTGAATCCCATTAAATTCATTGCAGCCTTAACTGGAATGGGATTGGTTTCACAAAAAAGCGCCTTCTCTACGGGAACAGTTTTTATCTGCAATTTCCGGCTTGTTTCAATATCCCCGTCAAGAAAAGACTTTACTATATTATGGGTATCTCTTGGCAATATATTTGCCATAACTGAAATAACGCCTTTTCCTCCAAGAGCAAGTAAAGGTACAATATTACCGTCCTCGCCGGAATATAAATCTATCTTATCCCCACAAAGATACATTATTTCGGCTGCCTGCAGCAAATTACATTCTTTCACGGCAACAATATTGTCGATATCGGCAAGGCGTGCAATGGTTGCAGGATTAATATTAAGATTTGTTCTCGAAGGAACATTATAAAGCACCACCGGAATATTTATGCTTTCGGCAATAGCTTTAAAATGCTGGTATAGACCTTCCTGTGTTGTTTTATTGTAATAGGGGGTAACAGATAAAATAGAATCAGCGCCTACGCTCTCGCAGTATTTGGAAAGTTCAATTGCATGTTTTGTATCATTGCTGCCAGCTCCTGCCATTACATGAACGCGTTTGTTTATTTTTTCAACCCCAAAGCGGATAACTTCCTTATGCTCCTCGTCCGGCATAGTACTGGCTTCTCCGGTAGTTCCACAGATTAGTATAGCATCAGTACCTTCTTTTATATGCCACTCAATAAGCTCCTCATATTTTTCATAATCGACACCGTTTTCATTGAAGGGGGTAATCAAGGCGACACATGAGCCTGTAAATAATGTCTTTTTCATTATGAGCACTCCTCTCAATTATTATAATAGATATTTTTAATAAAGCATATGATACAAAAAATCAGCTAATAAAAAGGCTGCCAAATATCTCTATCGGCAGCCTGTCTGCATTAGGCGTTTTACAAGTAAGAATACCGATAGCTCTCCGCAATAGCGACAGTTGAAAGGTTATTTACCAGTCAACCAGGTAACGAATGAAACGGCATCCGATACCTTCGGCGTTTTCCCCTTTTACTTAAGTTCACAGGACCCGTTACCCTTCCCAAAGTTACTCATGAAAAACGCACCTCTATCTAAAATTATATTCTATTTTCCTCAAGTGCTCCACCACTGAGCGTGAAGTTAACGTAAATAATATCATGTATTACCTGCATTGTCAAAGGGCAAAACAATATGATATAGTAAACTTGCATGAGAATTAATGTTAAATATTGTGGAGGTATTCTTGTGGCTTCCAGAAAGGTACAAAAGAGACCGGTGTCGGTTAAGAAAAAAGTTCAAAAGAAAAATGGCAGCAGGACTAGTGGCTCAAAACAGATAAAATCGGAAGCAAGCGGATTACTGATATTCTCGCTTGGTGTATTAATGGCCTTGAGTATTTACTTTGATAATATAGTAGGCCCTTTAGGTGAATTATTCGGGAAATTTACAGGAGGTATATTTGGCCTTTCTGCCTACGTTCTTCCTTTGATTATAGTGTTCCACGGCTTGGCAAAAATCTTTAAACCAAGGCTTATATATCAGGATAAAAGGCTATCTTTAATACTGTCGCTTCTGGTACTATTCTCTGCCATGCTTCAGGCCGGGCTTTACGACGCCCTGAAATATGAAAACATGACTATACTAAGGTACTTGAAAACTTTCTATACAGAGGGCGTAAGCGCAATCGGCAAAGGCAGTGAGTTTTTGCCCAGCGGTGGTGTGGTTGGCGGCATTATTGGGGTACCATTACTTTTTGTTTTTAAAAAGTGGGGTACAATGATAATCCTCACAACTCTGGCTATTATTGTTGCCATGCTTATCACAAGGCTTTCTTTAGCCGAAGCTGCAAGAAGTGTAGCAAGAGGTACCAGCGATGCTATCAGCGGAATTGTGGACGCTGCGCGTAAAAAACGTGAGGTCAGGGAAATAAGAAAAAGTATCGATAGTATTGAGGCTCAGGCAGCAGTAACAACAAATAACATCAATGCTCCAAGAAAAAAGCGGAAACGGGTTCTCGATTTTCCTATTGATAATACTGTTATGCATCCGGGAAATACTGATTCTCAGGTGAATCCGGCAGATTCAACCCAGGAAATATATATGGGTGATGAGCCGGTATTACATGATAATAAGCTGAACATTCTTGATATTAAAGGCAATGTGTCAGAGTCTGATATTACCACAAAATTAAATCAAAATATAACAGAAGACAAAAATATAGAATTGAATTCTGAAAGTGTTTCAGCAGGAAATGTCTCTGAGAAATCTGGTGTATCGGGCCAGTCTATAGACGATAAAATGGAACATATCGATTATTCAACCGGAAAAAGAGATGAATATATTTATCCTCCCATAGAGCTTCTCTCTAAATCAAAAGAAGGAGAGAAGAATATGAGGAGAATAAGAACAACTTCTATAGACAGTGCAAAAAAACTTGAGGGCACTCTGGCAAGCTTTGGCATAGAGGCAAAAATTATTAATGTATCAGTTGGTCCGGCATTTACCCGATATGAACTCCAGCCGGGGCCGGGAGTAAAAGTAAGCCGTATTGTAAATTTGACTGATGATATAGCCCTAAACCTGGCAGCTACGGGCGTCAGGATAGAAGCGCCTATTCCCGGAAAGGCGGCAATAGGTATAGAGGTGCCTAATAAAGAAGTGGCACCAATCAGTCTCAGAAGCGTTTTAGAGTCAGCAGAGTTTAATAAACAGAGTTCACATCTGTCAGTGGCATTAGGCAAGGATATTACCGGAGAAAACGTTGTTATTGATTTGGCCAAAATGCCCCATATACTTATCGCAGGTGCCACAGGTTCAGGAAAAAGTGTTTGTATCAATTCAATAATTATTAGTCTGCTTTACAAAGCTGCTCCGGAAGATGTAAAGCTATTGATGATTGATCCAAAAGTGGTTGAGTTGGGTGTATATAATGGTATTCCACATTTATTGATACCTGTTGTTACTGACCCTAATAAGGCAGCAGGAGCATTGCGGTGGGCTGTTACTGAAATGACCACCCGTTATAAGCTTTTTGCTGAGAAAGGTGTAAGAGATTTACTTGGCTATAACGCATTGATTGATGAAACAGGTGATGGTTCAAAACTACCGCAGATAGTTATAATTATTGACGAACTGGCTGATCTTATGATGGTTGCCCCACATGATGTTGAAGATGCTATTTGCCGTTTGGCGCAAATGGCTCGCGCAGCGGGTATGCATTTGGTTATTGCAACTCAAAGGCCTTCTGTGAATGTTATAACTGGTGTTATTAAAGCCAATATTCCTTCACGTATAGCGTTTGCAGTATCTTCACAGGTAGATTCCCGTACCATAATTGATATGGGAGGAGCAGAGAAATTATTAGGGAAAGGTGATATGCTTTATTATCCGGTGGGTATTCCAAAACCTGTTCGTGTCAAGGGAGCCTTTGTTACCGATAAGGAAGTAGAATTAGTTGTTGATTTTGTTAAGAATCAAGTCAGAGCACATTATGATGAGGAAATAATAGAAAATATCAATGATAATGTAAAGAGAGAAGAAGAAAGTAATAAAGAGGAACAATACGATGAACTGCTGAATGATGCCATTGAGGCGGTAATAGATTGTGGTCAGGCTTCAGTTTCGTTTATCCAGCGAAAGTTTAAGGTAGGATATGCCAGAGCCGGCCGTATTATTGACCAGATGGCAGAGCGCAATATCATAAGCGGTTATGAAGGCAGTAAACCCAGACGGGTCTTAATATCCCGTGATCGCTGGAATGAAATGAAGATGTCTGACCCGGGGGATAAGGTATGAGTTTTTTCGAGAATGTTCCTGCCAACTATAATGTTTCTCTGGCGTTTATTGTTTTTCTGATGGCTTTTACGACGATATATATGGCTGTACGATGTTTTCGCAGGCTGGATGCATTATCAATCATAGTATTTGCTATTCAGCTTTGTGCACTTACATCCGGTGTTCTAACAGTAATAAATCGTGTTCTCCCGGTACCATTGTATGAAATCATAATAATTGTTTTTGGTTTAATGCTGCCTGGAACATTTTTGATTTCAGACTATATCGGAATGAAAAAAAGAATTAAGAAATCATTGGCCGATGCACCCCTTATAGAAAGATTAGAAAGACAGAGCCATCAAGCCTGGAAGTATCATGAGTATATTGAAGAGCTGGATGAGTGGAAAACAGTAATAAAACCAGGTGTGATTGCCAAGACTCTGGAGCTGGACGACAAGCATCTGAAAACCAATGTGAACAAACAGCTGAATGCTGTTGACACACTTATTGATAACGGTGAAATAAAACAAGCTCTTGAGATATATACAATTCTTTCTGAGCTTTTAAGCAATAATACTTACATTATTTATAATACCGTTTGGCTTTGTTATCAAAACGGTTTGTACCAGGATGCCATACAAGGCTGTAAAAAAGCTTTACATTTGATGGCTAATGAACACTTAACTAAATCAAGAGCCAGCAAAAAAAATGAGATAAGCCAGCTTATTGGCCCAATGATACACTTTTGTTATGGTTTGTGTCTGTTTAAGATTAAAAAATACCTGTTAGCCATAGAACAGTTTAGTATGGTTTCCAAGAAAGCTAAATGTCCCAGAGAGGCTGATATTAATATTGCAAAATGTTATATAGCTATAGGTGAAATCGGTAAAGCACAGGAGCATATCCGTAAAGCTCTGAAATCTAAACCGGATAACAAACTCAGATACCTTCTGGCGCAGCTTTGCTTTGAGAAAAATGAAGAGATGGAATGCAAATATCAGCTGGAGACCATTGTAGAGAACGATTCAGATTTTACTGAGGCATGGTATTTGCTGGGTATGCTGTACCGACAGCGCAGTGACTGGAAAAATGCTATAGTTGCATACAAAAACCTGACACAATTGGTGCCACAGGATGCCGAAGTATATTACCGGCTGGGTATAGCTCAGCGACATGAAGGAAAAACTGAAGAAGCAATCTCAAATTTTAAATTTGCTACAGAGCTTAAGGCGGATTTCAGCAGAGCTTTTTATAGTTTGGCATCAATTTATGATGCCGGTGGAAAAACTGATAAGGCAATTGATTGTCTGGAAAAATCCTTGATGGGAGATGAACGTCTGGAGATGGCATATAATCTGCTTGCCGAAATCTACATATCGACAGACAGAATAATCGAAGCGATCAGAGTATATGATGAAGCGGTCAGAGAGCATCCGCAATCATATCTGATTCATTTTAATCTTGGTGTTTCGTTAATGATGATGAGACGTTGTGAAGAGGCTGTCAGAGTATTCAAACGTGCCGAAAAACTTACAAATGACGATCCGGCTCTCTACTATAACTGGGCTTCTGCAGCAATTTCGCTAAAGAATTATTCTGAAGCTGCAAGATTGTATAAGGAAGGCTTAAAGCTAAAATCCGATGATGACGAGATTTTGTTTGGGCTTGCCCGGGTATCGGCTCTGGCGGGGGATGTGGATGCTACCATAGGGTTCTTGACCAAAGCTCTTGAGATTAATCCGGACTTAAGATTAAGAGCCAAGGTATCAACTGACCTTTCAGCTTTTCGTACACATCCGGAGTTTATGAAGATTACGAAATTACCTGATAAAAAAGAGAATGATGTTTAAAGAAATGGAGGGTAGTATATGGCCGAAAAAATTAGAGTTGGAATCTTAGGCTATGGAAACATAGGAAGAGGAGTAGAATTATCGGTTCTGCAAAACCAGGACATGGAGCTTATAGCTGTTTTCACAAGAAGAGGGCCAGAAAACATAAGCATTGTATCAAAATCGGCTGAGGTACTTCATGTAGATGATATTTATAAATATAAGGATTTAATTGATGTATTAATTCTATGCGGCGGCTCGGCAACTGACTTACCCCAACAAGGTCCAAAATACGCCAGCCTTTTTAATTGTGTTGATTCTTTTGATACTCATGCAAGAATACCTGAATATTTTAACAGTGTTAATGAAGCAGCAATACTTTCCGGAAAAACCGCTGCAATTTCAATTGGTTGGGATCCGGGGCTTTTTTCCATGAACCGTTTAATGCTGGAAGCAGTTCTCCCCCACGGTGAAAGTTATACTTTTTGGGGTAAGGGCGTCAGCCAGGGTCATTCAGATGCAATCAGGCGTGTAAAGGGTGTAAAAAACGCAATTCAATACACAATACCCGTGGAAAGTGTAGTGGACAGAATAAGAAATGGTGAACAGCCCGTTTTAACAACTGGTGATAAGCATTTGAGGGAGTGTTTTGTTGTTGCAGAGGAAGGAGCCGATAAAACAGAAATAGAAGAATCCATAAAAAATATGCCTAATTATTTCGCTGATTATAATACTATTGTTCATTTTATATCAGAGGATGAACTTAAAAAGAATCACAGCCGGATGCCCCATGGCGGTTGTGTTATAAGAAGTGGTGATACAGGCCAACATAGTGAGAATAGACATATTGTTGAGTTTTCGCTGAAACTTGAAAGTAATCCTGAGTTTACTTCCAGTGTTCTGACAGCATATGCCCGGGCAGTGGTCAGGCTTAACCGGGAAGGAAAAACAGGAGCATTAACGATATTTGATATTCCTCTAAGTTATATTTCACCAAGGTCTTCTGAAGAGCTTAGAAAAGAACTTTTATAAAAAGAGGAGTGAACCGGAAGGTTTAAGGCGATAAAAAGATGCTATCAATAATTAATAATATAATAACGGAAGTAAGAAGTTTGAAGTAAGAGTAAAAAAGTAATAAGAGAATAGGAAATGAAAAACAGGGATTTCTCTCCTCTTGCCTCTAACTTCTCGTTTCCAGAATATGAGGTGTATTATTATGTCTTATAAACTATTAGACGGCAAAGATTTGGCAGCAAGAATGAAAAAAACTATGTCAAAAGAAGTGGAAAAACTGGCTGCAGAGGCTATTGTTCCAGGATTGGCGGTTGTTATCGCAGGCAACGACCCTGCCTCCCGAATCTATGTCAACATGAAAAAGAAGGATTGTGAGGAAGTAGGTATCAAATCATTTGAATACGCTCTTCCTGAGGAAACCAGTGAAGAAGAGCTGCTGGGTCTGATTGACGCATTAAATCAGGATTCAGCAATAGATGGGATACTGGTGCAACTTCCTCTGCCTGAACATTTGGATGAGGCAAAAGTTATAAGAAGGATCAGCCCCGACAAGGATGTGGATGCATTTCATCCCTTTAATGTAGGGGAACTGATGATTGGAAGGCCTATATTTGCACCATGTACGCCGGCTGGTGTTATGGAACTTCTTAAAGATGCAAATATAGATGTTGCTGGCAAAAACTGTGTTATTGCTGGCAGAAGTAATATAGTAGGCAAGCCTATGGCCATGCTTATGCTTCACGATAATGCAACTGTTACCATTTGTCATTCACAAACCAGAGACTTAAAAGCTGTGTGCAAAGAGGCTGATATTCTGATTTCAGCCATCGGTAGAGCAGACTTTATAACCGATGATTATGTTAAAGAGGGTGCCATTATTATTGATGTTGGCATAAACCGGAATGCGGAGGGTAAAGTCACTGGTGATGTTGATTTCCCGAAGGTAAGCAAAAAAGCCTTTGCCATAACTCCCGTACCTGGAGGCGTAGGACCCATGACCAGAGCTATGTTGCTGAAGAACACAATAAAAGCATGCAATATGCACAATAAGAAATAGCTTTCTTGACATGATTTTTAAAACTGTATACAATAGTTTATAATGGCGTTTCGTATGCGTATTGCATGATGCCATATAATGTTATGCTTTATTGATTATGAATTTATGAAAAATAGAAAACCAAGGAGGTGAGTAATATTCTCGATATTTTTGCAACTATAATAGGGCTTATTGCAGGACTTGTGGTAGCAGTTATTAGTTCACTTATATTCTTCCGAAAGGGAGTTGAGTATAGAAAACGAGTGGCAGAGAGCGAATTTGAAAGTGCAGAGAAGGAAAGCCAACGTATTGTAAGTGAAGCTGAGAAAGTTGCTGAAAGAAAAAAACGCGATGCTTTAATGGAAGCACGTGAGGAAATTCACAAAAGCAGGGTCGAATTAGAAAGGGAAGTCCGGGAACGTAGGAGTGAGATTCAAAGAACAGAAAGACGTTTACAACAGAAGGATGAGACACTTGAGAAAAAAATGGACACCCTGGAGAAAAAGGAGGAATCCCTAAACAGACAGATTCAGGAAATCGAGGCAAGACAGGCTGAGATTGAAGAATTGTACAAAAAACAGCTGGAAAAACTTGAAAGCATATCCGGGTTATCGGTAGAAGAAGCTAAGCAATACCTTTTAAGCAATATTGAAGGCGAAGTCAAACACGAAGCGGCCATTATGGTTAAGGATATATATGAGCGCGCTAAGGAAGAAGCTAATCGCAAAGCCAAGGAAGTACTGTCAACGGCAATTCAGAGGTGCGCTGCAGACCATGCATCTGAAATCACTGTTTCTGTTGTACCTCTGCCAAATGATGAAATGAAGGGCAGAATAATAGGAAGAGAAGGCCGTAATATTAGGACTCTTGAAACTCTAACAGGTATTGATCTTATAATCGACGATACACCGGAAGCGGTTGTTTTGTCCGGGTTCGATCCTATTAGACGTGAGGTGGCAAGGATTACACTTGAAAAACTAATAATTGATGGGAGAATCCATCCTGCCCGGATTGAAGAAATGGTGGAAAAAGCGAAAAAAGAAGTTGAAAACACAATCCGTGAAGAAGGTGACCGGGCTACATTTGAGACAGGTGTACACGGTCTTAATCCTGAAATAATAAAACTCCTGGGTAAGCTTAAGTACAGAACAAGTTACGGTCAGAATGTCCTGTCACATTCTATTGAAGTATCTCATCTGGCAGGCCTTATGGCAGCTGAATTGGGTGAGGATGTAACGCTGGCAAAACGTGCGGGACTATTACATGATATTGGTAAAGCAATTGACCATGAAGTCGAAGGCACTCATGTTTCAATAGGTGCTGAGATTTGTAGAAAATACAAGGAAAGCGATGAGGTTATTCACGCTGTTATGGCTCACCATGGTGATACTGAGGCAAATTCAGTGGTTGCTGTTCTGGTCCAGGCAGCAGATGCTGTTTCCGGAGCAAGACCTGGTGCCAGACGTGAGACCATTGAGACCTATGTAAAGAGACTCCAGAAACTGGAGGAAATCGCAGATTCATTACCGGAAGTCGAGAAATCCTATGCCATCCAGGCCGGACGTGAAGTTCGTATCATGGTTAAACCAGAAGTAGTGAACGACGACAGTATGATTATGGTGGCAAGAGATATAGTAAAACGTATTGAAAACGAAATGGAGTATCCTGGACAGATTAAGGTCCATATTATAAGGGAGACTCGAGCAGTTGAATATGCAAAATAGTCTTATGCGGGAAGCGTGAAAACGCTTCCCGTGTTTTGAGAGGAAGAAAGTTTTTTTGAAGATCCTTTTTATTGGAGATATCTTTGGTGAAATTGGAAGAAAGGCTCTAAAAAATAGTATGCCTGGGCTAATAACAACATATAACCCTGACTTCTGTATTGCAAACGGTGAAAATGCAGCAGGCGGAAGGGGTATTACCTATAATACAGCCCAGGAGATTTTTGATTGTGGTATAGATGCCATCACCATGGGCAATCACACTTGGGCACGTAAGGAAATCTTGCGGATTATTGATTCGGGGATAAGAATTATTAGACCTGCAAATTTTCCAAGAGGCGTTCCCGGCAAGGGTCGTATGGTTGTTGAGAAGAACGGGATACGTCTTGGAGTTATTAACCTGCATGGCCGTATTTATATGGATCAACCGGTAGATTGCCCATTCCAGATAGTTGACAGAGAACTGTCGTATCTTAAGGGACAAGCCGACTATATACTTGTTGATTTTCATGCAGAAGCCACCAGCGAAAAAATTGCAATGGGGTACTATGTTGATGGGCGTGTGTCTTGCGTGTTGGGAACCCATACTCATGTGCAGACGGCTGACGAAAAAATACTGGAAAACGGAACGGCTTATATATCCGATGTAGGAATGACTGGTCCCGCCGATGGTGTAATAGGTGTTGATAAAGAACTTATTCTAAAGAAATTTACTCTGGGGCTTCCGGTTCAGCACGAGCCTGCAAAGGGGAGAGCCCAGATAAACGCAGTTATCATAACAATAAACGAAGAAAAAAATAAATTATCTGAAATAAAAAGAATTAGCAACATAATAAAGATATGAGTTTTTGGAGGTTGTCATAATGAGTCTGTTGAAGGTTTCGTCAAAATCAAACCCCAATTCTGTTGCGGGGGCAATTGCAGGGGTTGTAAGAGAAAAGGGAGTAGCAGAAGTGCAGTCCATAGGTGCCGGTGCTTTAAACCAGGCAGTAAAAGCGGTTGCTATTGCCAGAGGATTTCTTGCTCCTCTTGGTATAGAATTGATATGCATACCGGCATTTTCGGAAATAAATGTTGGTGGAGAAGAACGCACTGCTATCAAGTTGATTGTAGAACCAAAAAGAACCATCTAGATAGCACATGTACAGAAACATGCTAAGTAAAGTTCGGAGGGTTTATATGAATTACAGGAAAGTTTATAAAGAATGGATTGAGAACCCATATTATGATGAAGAAACCAAAACAGAACTTTTAGCTATTAAAGATGACGAAAAAGAGATAGAAGACAGATTCTATAAAGAGTTAGAATTTGGAACAGGCGGCATGCGTGGCATAATAGGTGCAGGCACCAACCGAATGAATAAATATACAGTCCGTAAGGCTGCTCAAGGTCTTGCTAGTTTTGTTAAGAAACGGAGTCAAAGCGGTAAAGGTGTTGTTATTGCATATGATTCCCGACGCTGTTCCTACGAATTTGCCCTAGAAACTGCCTTGGTTATGGCATCAAACAATATAAAAGCATTTCTTTTTGACGAACTTCGGCCGACTCCGGAGCTGTCTTTTGCTGTAAGATACCTGGGCTGTGCTGCCGGAGTTGTAATTACAGCAAGCCATAACCCAAAGGAGTACAACGGGTTTAAAGCATATGGAAGTGATGGGTGTCAGCTTCCTCCCAAAGAATCAGATGATGTTATAAAAGAAGTTGAATCGATAAATGATGTATCTGAAATTCGCTGCATGAAAAAAGAAGAATCCTTACAACAAGGTTTAATTGAGATAATTGGCAAAGAAATTGATGATGCATATATAAATGCAGTAAAAAGTTCGTGCATAAATCCTGAATTGTGCAAGAAATACGGTAAGGATATTAGAATGATATACACCCCTATCCATGGCACGGGGAATAAGCCGGTGAGAAGGGTGCTGGAGGAAATAGGCTTTGAAAATGTTCTGGTGGTTAAGGAGCAGGAATTGCCTGATTCGGATTTCACTACAGTAAAATATCCAAATCCGGAGGAGAAGGCCGTATTTAATATAGCTATACAAATGGCCAAAAAAGAGGATGTGGAATTAATTATTGGCACAGATCCTGATGCTGACCGGGTTGGGGTCGTAGTAAAAGATGATAAAGGGGAATTTATAACACTTTCAGGTAACCAGATTGGCTGTCTGCTGTTGGAATATATTCTTTCTCAGAGGCAGCAGATTAATGAATTGCCAGAGAATGCTTTTGTGGTCAAAACAATTGTTTCAAGTGACTTAGCCAGAAGAATAGCCGAGAATTATGGAGTAGAAATTATAGATGTACTCACCGGTTTTAAATTTATCGGGGAGCAGATTAAGTTATTACATGATACAGGCAAGAAAAAGTTTGTATTTGGTTTTGAAGAAAGTTATGGATACCTCTCGGGAACTTATGCCCGGGATAAGGATGCTGTAGTTTCTTCTATGCTTATTGCCGAGGTTTACACCTGGTATAAATCCAGAGGAATGAATCTTTATCAAGGCCTTATAGATCTCTTTAATAAATATGGATATGTAAGAGAAGGGGTTGATTCCTTCACTTTGACAGGAAAAGAAGGTATTGAAAAGATAATTGCCGCTATGGAATTCCTTAGAAATATGGATATAAGAAAAGTTGGCGACAAAGACATTCATATTATTTCTGATTATAAAAAGCAAATAAAAAGAAATCTTAAGACTAATGAGTATTCGGAGATTACCCTGCCGGTATCTAATGTACTTCATTATACAATGGACTCCGGTTTCTGGTTCTGTGTAAGACCTTCAGGGACCGAGCCCAAAATTAAGATTTATTATGGTGTAACATCGAATTCCCTTGAAGGCTCAGAAAGGGAACTGAGTATTTTGAAAAAAGGTGTAATGTCGATTATCAAACCTTTATTGGAATGAAACTAAAAAGTGCGAGTCTAGGGCTCGCTTTTTTATTTAAATTCTATTTCACTTTTTCGACTTTAGTGTACAATGAATATATATAAGACACCTGTGTGCTATCCGGAACCATTGGCTGCAACAATTGGTGTTATGAATAAAGGAGGCAAAAATGAAGTTTGAGGGCACAAAGATTTCGGATTTAAAAGCTGGTGAGAATATTAGCGGTATATATCTTTTAAGAAATGCAGAATTAAAGCTCTCATCCAATAAAAAGAACTATCTGGATATTGTTTTTACAGATAAGACAGGCAATATTCCTGCTAAGTGGTGGGATGCAACTGAAGCCGATTATACGGCTTTAATTCCGAATAAGCTTTATTATGTAAAAGCCAGGGTAGATTTATGGAAGGATTCATTACAGCTTACCCTTAACAGGATTCAACTAGCCGGCGATGAGGAGCAAAAGCGAATAGCAGAATTTGTTCCGGCTGCACCGCTTTCACCTGAGAAAATGTTGGAAGAAATCTATCTTTATGTGTCTAAGATTAAAAAGACAGAAATCCGTTCTGTGGTTATGACTATCCTCGACCAAAAAGAAGAAAAACTAAAATACTATCCCGCTGCCAAAAGCCTCCATCATGCAGTCAGAAGCGGACTTTTATATCACATTGTGCGTATGCTTCGATGCGGAGAAGCATTATGCAGTGTCTATGAAGGAGTTAATTCGGATCTAATCTTTGCGGGAATCATTCTGCACGATTTGGCCAAAATCGGGGAGCTCACCAGCAATGAGCTTGGGATTTCCGAATATTCAAAACAGGGACAATTCCTGGGCCATATCATTATGGGAGTTGAGGAACTGGACAGAGCAGGCAAATTAGTGGGAGCTTCGGAAGAAACCATGTTACTTTTGAAACATATGATTGTAAGCCACCATTATGAGGCTGAGTTTGGAAGTCCTAAAAAACCACTGTTTTTGGAAGCAGAATTGTTACACCACATTGATATGATTGATGCAAGAGTTTACGATTATCAAAATGCTACCAAAGATATTGAACCGGGTCAGTTTTCAGAACCGGTGTGGTCATTGGATAGAAGATGTGTATATAAAGTGGATCTGAATGAATAGATATAAATAAGCCCATTAGCCAGGATTGCAGAAAAATATATGTAATTGTCGAAAACCCGCAAATATGGCGAATTGTTATGCTCTTAGTAAAATGATATACTTAATAAAAGAATAAACGGTGTTCACTCAAGGAGATTTATTATGGTGCAAATAGTTCCAGTCAGGAATAAACGACAACTTGATACGTTTATTACATTTCCCTTTAAACTGTACAAGAATAATCCCTATTGGGTGCCGCCCCTCATATCGGATGAAAAATTTACCTTTGATAAAAAGAAAAACCCGGCATTTGAATTCAGCGATGCCGAGCTCTGGCTGGCATATAAGGATGGTAAGGTAGCAGGTCGTATAGCAGGTATTATAAGCTACAGTTACATAAAAAAATGGGGAAACAAGTATGCCCGTTTTGGGTGGATTGATTTTATTGATGATCCTGATGTTTCTAAAGCTCTTCTTGAAACCGTCGAAGAATGGGCAAAGAAAAATGGAATGGATGGTATCCATGGCCCATTGGGATTTTGTGATCTGGATAAGGAAGGGATGCTGGTAGAAGGCTTTGAGGAGATGGGGACTTTTATCACTATATATAATTCTCCTTATTACATGAACCATATGGAGGCATTAGGATATGTCAAGGATGCAGAGTGGATAGAACTTGAGATAACAGTACCGGATAATGATATTGCTGAAAAAATATCCGCACTGTCACAAAGAGCAAAAGAGAAGTATGGCTTAAGCGTTGTTCCTTTAAAAAAATCCAAGGATGTTCTCCCTTACGCAAAAGAGATATTTGATTTATTAAACAAAGGTTATGAGCATCTTTACGGTGTTGTTCCAATTACCCCAAAGCAGGTTGATGGCTATGTGAAACAGTTTTTTTCTTATGTAAACGTTGATTATATTTGTATTGTTAAAGACAAAGACGGAAGAATAGCAGGATTCGGAATAATCATGCCTTCATTGACCAGGGCGGCCCAAAAGAGCAGAGGACGGCTTTTTCCAACCGGGTTTATCCATTTCTTAAATGCCATCAGAAAGAATGACACCCTTGATTTATACCTTGTTGCCATAAGGCCGGAACTGCGATCAAAAGGAGTCCCTTATATTATGCTGGACGAGCTCACTAAATCAGCGTTGAAAAATGGAGTGGTCAAAGCAATTGCATCCCCTGAGCTGGAAACAAATCATGCGGTACAGTCTATGTGGAGAAGCTATGAAACACGAATACATCGCAGAAGAAGATGTTACATTAAATTATTTAATAATTCTGCTGAAGACAGTACAGAACCAGGAGAATCATAATACGCAATTATTTGAGTATAATTGTAAAAGCTAATAAAGGAGGCGATATTTTGGATAATTTATATATCTATGCCTGGCTTGGGCTTATAGTTGTTCTTATAATAATCGAGGCTGCTACAGTAAGCCTAACCACAATATGGCTGGCCGGTGGAGCTCTTATTGCTTTTATATTTTCGCTGTTCGGATTGCCTCTTTGGAGTCAAATAGCAGCATTTCTGGCAACCTCAATAGTACTTCTGATTTTTACCAGACCTATTGCTGTAAAATATTTTAAAGTGGGTATACAAAGGACTAATACCGATGCTCTTATAGGAAAAACCGGATTAGTGGTTATGGATATTTCAGAGCATAAGCCGGGTCAGGTTAAGGTTAGAGGTCAGATATGGACAGCTGTAAGTGAATCTGGTGAATCAATAAAAGAGAATACTGAAGTTACTGTTGCGGCTATTGAGGGTGTAAAACTTTTAGTTAAAGTATCTGATGATAAATGAAAATAAAGGCTCTGTTAACTAAGTATGAAGAAATGAGACCTGAAAGACCTTTGGTAGAGCCCTAAAAAGAAAAAAGCCTACTAATGGAAANNACNAAGAACAAAGTAA
>JGI24709J26583_10000625_pt1 | contig 30637 bp, 24 predicted proteins | sample BioPla2DNA1_FD_26583 | JGI IMG/M metagenome (IMG submission 26583) | reverse complement strand
TTTTGCTTTTGCAAACATTTGTTTGTGGAATTAAAAAGTATTTGCAAAAACTAAATATGTAGGCTAAAATGTTCACGATAAGTAGGATTTCATTATTTACATAATAGACTAGCTAGGATCTAAATAATTTATTTATTATGATTTATTAATTTAAATGGCTTTTCAAAGCCTCAAAGAAATGGAGGTCTTCAANATGAAGCGTATCGTTTTAACCGGTGGAGGCACTGCAGGACATGTTACACCGTTAATAGCCTTACTACCGGCCCTTACTAAGGAAAACTATGACATCCACTACATTGGGTCATATGAGGGAATTGAACGTAGGCTGATTGAAGAATACCATATTCCTTACTATGGTATATCTTCCGGAAAACTTAGAAGATATCTTGATCTAAAGAATTTTACTGATCCCTTTAAGGTTATTAAAGGGTATGTTGAAGCGCGAAAGATTATAAAAAAGTTAAAGCCGGATATTGTTTTTTCAAAGGGTGGATTTGTATCTGTCCCTGTTGTTCTTGCTGCGAAAAAATGCAAAATACCTGTAATAATTCACGAATCGGATATGACGCCCGGCCTAGCCAATAGGATAGCTATCCCAGCAGCAAAAAAAGTATGTGCCAATTTCCCTGAGACCATGAATCATCTCCCTCCCGAGAAGGCTGTGCTCACAGGCACCCCCATTCGTACTGAGCTCTTCTCAGGTAATAAGATAAAGGGCCTAGATTTTTGTGGTTTTACAGCAAATAAACCCGTCTTAATGATTATTGGAGGCAGTTCTGGTTCTAAAGCAATAAATGATGTGGTAAGAGGTCTACTACCCACTCTATTGAGAGACTTTCAGGTTATTCACCTGTGTGGTAAAGGAAATCTTGATCCAAAGCTTACAAATACAAAGGGATATGTGCAGTACGAATACATCAAGAATGAATTAAGTGATTTATTTGCTGCATCTGACCTTGTAGTATCAAGGGCTGGGGCAAATGCTATCTGCGAAATACTTGCTCTTAAGATACCTAACATATTAATTCCTCTTGGATTAAATGCAAGTAGAGGTGACCAAATACTTAACGCAGAATCCTTTGAAAACCAAGGCTATTCCTATCTACTTAAGGAAGAGGACCTAAGTGTTAGCAGCCTATTAGAAGCCATAAACAATGTTATGGATGAGAGGCAGAAATATATCGATGCCATGAAGAAAAGTGAATTGAACAATTCAATTGATACAATAATAAATTTAATCAAAAAAACACAACTATAACCCTTAAGAAGGGGGTTTTCGTGAGTTTCGCAATTTCATANTAAGTATATAACTAAGCCAAGCTATAGCAATCATGGTTTTCATGATTACTATAGCTTGGCTATCTCTTTACTTTATTCTTCCTGATATTTTATTGGCCAGTTCTGCTGCCTCATTGTCTTTATAGCTACCCGGTTTCCAGCTAATCTGTATATTATCATCCTTATATCTAGGTATCAAATGAAAATGAATATGGAAGACGCTTTGACCGGCAACCTCACCATTGTTCTGCAAAAGATTGATACCGTCACAGTTAAGCTCCTCCTTCATGGCAATAGCAAGCTTTTTCGCTACTATTAGTACCCGCGCTGCTACTTCATCCTCTATTTCAAATAGATTTTCAAAGTGTCTCTTAGAAAGAACTATAACATGTCCTCTTGAAGCAGGTGAGATATCCATTATTGCCTTAACAAACTCATCCTCATACAGTACCGATGAAGGAATATCACCGGAAACAATCTTACAAAAAACACACATACCCAAACCTCCTAAATAGAATATAAATTTGTGAACTTAACGGAGGTTTTACCTCCATTCTTCTTGCATTTTTTTCCAATATTTGATAGTATATAATCAATAATTTATCGTGAGATGATATATAAATTAATAATATCTTCTGAAAGGAGATCAAATGTATCAGGATACTAACCATATAAATGATGACTTAGTCAAAAAAATAATCGATGAGAACAGGCAAATAACCTCTATGCTAATTCATGAGCTTATAAATCCCCTGTCACTTATAAAGGGAACGCTCCAATATATTGAAATGAAGCATCAGGAAGTTAAGGGATATAAGTATTGGGACCAGCTATATGATCTAATAAATGATATGGAGATACTGATGTCTGACGCCTCCTTACTGAACTCAAGCTTTGCCCTTAATATTAAAGACACCAATCTACTAAATTTAATCCATCAGGTGGTGGATAACTACAAACCACAGGCTGATACTCAGGAAAAGCATCTTATTTTTAAGTCCTCCCCTGAATATGACTACATACTTTCTTCATATCCCTGCGATCAAGATAAAATTAAGCAGGTATTATCAAATTTACTCAAAAATGCCCTTGAAGCTACATCAACAGGCGACTACATTGAGATTATCATAAAGCTCGACGACATANATTCACCTTCTATCTTATGCATACAGATTAACAATAATGGTCCCATGATACCTGANAATGAAATTGATACAATCTTTAAGCCCTTTGTAACTCATAAATCAGGTGGAACCGGAGTGGGCCTAGCATTGGCAAAACGAATTATTGAAGCTCATAATGGAAGCATTCATGTATCATCTACAAAGGAAGTAACCGGATTCACAATTATCCTGCCACTCCGAAATGACTTATAATATATTAAACTGGAATACCTGATCAAAGGTACGAAGAGTCTTAAAATTCCCCTTTGCAGTTAATTCCCCTGACATGAAGGCCCCTTGAAAAGTAATTCTCCCCAGAATTAGCTTATTCATAACATCCCTTGTTGTCTTGGCAATAACATCTGCATCTGCTTTTTCGCCATAATAGCATTTAAGATGACTTTCACTGATTTCTACCACAAGGGTTTTATCTGCATCTGATATATTTATAGAGTAGGATGCAGAAAAGTCTGGGATAGGATGAAAGTTCTCCTTGAGGTTACGGATGAATTCCTGGTTACTATCACTTTCACCACCATCCAACATGTCCTTATACAATTGTGTAAGCTCCTCTATATCTTCTTTCTGTTTTCTTACATAGGTATCATCTGATACATACATTGACAGCTGCTCGCTCTCCTGGGGTGTCAATACTATAGAATTGCTTTTTAAAAGATTTTGTCTTAGGACTATGTTACTTGCAGGGAGCATCACTCTCTTTTGATTTATAACTCTATAATATGCTTCAGCTTTCTTTTCTATTAGCTTTGCATATTCTATATTTGTTTCAAACTCTACATGATTATCAACATAGGCGGATAGGCCATTAAATGGTATTCCCCCTAGCATCTCCCAAGCCTGTGTCAGCACAAGCTGGGCTTCCCTCTCTCCATAGGTGGTTGCTGTCACTACCGGCATCATATATAGCTTTTCTAATTTTTCCTTGTCAGCATATAACCAGCAGGCATCTAAAAATTGCTGCATGTACCCACCAATACCCATCCACTCAACTGTAGTCGCCAAGATAATACCGTCCGCTTCCTTTAATGTCTTAGGAAGCATAGCTATTGTATTTTTTTCTTCATATAGATTGTATCTGGTCACCTTAACCCTTAACTCTTCAAACACTTCTGTTAGCTTACTAATTACATATAAGGTCGAATCTTCGATTAATCCCCTACCACCATAATAGATATTGATTTTCATAAATCAACTCTCCTCCCGTCCATTTTATCTTATAAAGCCTCATCCTTATTTAACTTTGACCTTTTATATTATGTTTTTTTGTAATAGTACGAACTTTCTTATTACATAAAATCAGGGCTAATATGATTCCCCCTATAAAGCCTCCAATGTGTGCAACATTATCTATATTCGCATTAGCTATACCACCATAAAGACTGAAAATAGTAAATAGAATAATCTGCCTACCACTAATATCTTCAAGGCGCCCTTTATTTATCAGCAACATATATCCCATAGCACCTACAATACCAAAAATAGCCCCAGACGCCCCTACAGATAATACCCATCTATCCTTTATCATATTATAGCTGATAGAAGAAATACCTGCAATAATCCCCGAACCAAAGTATATTATCAGGTATTTAATTTTCCCGGCTGCCCGCTCTAGATTATCTCCTACAAAAAATAATACTAGCATATTATTCATTAGATGCTCAAAATCAGAGTGGATAAACATTGAGGTGATTAACCTATAAAATTCTCCCTCTTCCTTAATCATATACCAGGATAGAGCCCCCTTTTGTAGGGCATGAATGCTATCTCCAAATATATTAGTATGATGGACAAAAATATATATTATTATATTAGCCACTATAAAGATTGTATTAAATAAAGAAACCCATTTTATCTTATGATTGTGAGAATCATAGACTTGACCATATTCTTTATCTTCAAGTCCTGTGGAATAATTATTATCATGAATAATCTTTTCTAATTCAGGAATAAGTCCATTAAAATAAGGTGATTGACTCTCATAAATTATGAGTCGTCTATCCCACAAATCCACTATTATGTGATCCTCTTGGTCCAAATAAAGCCGCCTTGCCCTCTCTGGTATAGCTGTAAGTATCAGTCCCATCATAAAGATATCCACAAAACCACTTTCATAAAAGCGTTTTTTAATATTATTCAGTAGTAACCTATACTCATCCGGTGATATCTCGTTTCCTGATATAACTCGAAGAACCAGTATAATCTCTGTTCCAAGGTCACTTGAACGGTAAAACACGTCCATTGTATTTATTCTTATATCTAATTTATGATAACCCATGGCCTTTAATTGCCTAATAATACCGTCCTCTATCCTCATATACCTTTATCCTATTCTATATTGTCTGCCTTATCAATCCATGAAAATGACCTTCCCACTGCCTTATGCCAGCCACGTAATAGTTTTTCTCTTTTTTCTATAGCCATATTTGGCTCATAGGTTTCAGATAATGCCCAGTTCTTCTTAATCTCTTCTTTATCCTTCCATAAGCCCACAGCTAATCCTGCTAAATATGCAGCTCCAAGGGCTGTAGTTTCTATACACTCAGGCTTTAATACCTTAGAATCTAAAATATCCGCTTGAAATTGCATAAGAAATCTATTAGCACAGGCTCCTCCATCCACTCGCAAAGACTTAAGGCTAGATCCCAAGTCATTCTCCATAGCCTTTATCACATCATAAGTTTGGTAGGCTATAGACTCAAGTGTGGCGCGAATAATATGCTCTCTATTGCAGCCTCTTGTTATTCCTACTATGGCTCCTCTGGCATACTGATCCCAATATGGCGCTCCCAGTCCAGTAAATGCAGGTATTACATATATACCATTTGTATCCTCAACTTCATAGGCATATTTTTCACTTTCAGCTGCATTACGGATTAAGCGGAGTTCGTCCCTAAGCCATTGTACAGCAGCACCAGCAACAAATACACTTCCCTCTAGAGCATATACAGGCTTGTTATCAGAGCATGCTGCTATAGTTGTAATAAGCCCATGCTTACTTATAAGCGCTTCCTCTCCTGTATTCATCAGTAGAAAACAGCCGGTTCCATAAGTATTCTTAGCCTCTCCCTTAGTAAAGCAGCATTGACCAAATAAAGCTGCCTGTTGATCACCCGCTGCCCCCGATATAGGTATCTCTTTTCCAAAGAGCCCATGATCAGTATAGCCATAGATATAGCTTGAGGGCTTAACCTCAGGTAACATAGCATATGGTATGTTAAGTTCCCTTATTATTTCATTATCCCAATTAAGTTTCTTTATATCAAATAGCATAGTCCTAGAGGCATTGGTATAATCGGTTACAAATGCTTTTCCTTTAGTTAGATTCCAAATAAGCCATGTATCCACAGTACCAAAAAGAAGATTTCCTTTCTCTGCTTCCATCCTTGCCCCAGGTACCTGGTCCAATATCCACTTTATTTTAGTAGCTGAAAAATATGCATCTGGAATAAGACCTGTTGTTTTTCTAATGTAAGGCTCCATGCCTTTTTCCTTTAATTCATCTATCATGTCTGCAGTTCTTCTGCATTGCCATACTATGGCATTATATACTGGCTGTCCGGTATTCTTATTCCATACTACTGTTGTTTCTCTCTGGTTTGTTATGCCAATTGAAGATATCTCATCTGCATTTATATTAATTTTAGCCATGGCCTCTGTAGCGACAGAGATTTGCGATGACCATATCTCCATGGGGTCATGCTCTACCCAGCCGGGCTTGGGATAAATTTGATTAAACTCTTTCTGAGCCATGCTCTTTATCTTACCTGATTTGTCAAAAATAATGCATCGGGAACTGGTTGTTCCCTGATCAAGTGCCATAACATATTTTTTCATNCTAAAACCCCATTTCATCTTAACCTTATAGCTAATATTGTAACATTCTTATCCCAGCATGTACAATATGTTTTCCAAATCTTTGATCTGTTGTTCAGGGATCAATAAGTTGATTACAAAAAAACAAGGACATCTACTTACCCCTTGTTTTTCTTTAATTATGACTTAAATATATATTTTATACCCGCGATGGATACCTTATCATCTTTATAAAGCTTATGTCTTTGATAGCAGGATAATGGTTTATTATTTAATGTGGTTCCATTGGTAGAATTTAGATCTGTAATATAATAATCTTCCTCCTCCTTACTTATCTTGACATGATATCTACTAACCACCTCCTTATCTAGAAAGTAATCCACATTACTTTTTACTTTACCAATAACAAAGGGAAATTCCGTAATTGGTATTAGCTCATAACAATCCTTATCCTCAGGCTCTAGACAACATTTATAGGTAGAAATGTCTGCATTTAATAGAACTGTCGATTCAATTTCAATATCTGATTTATCTGTGGACTCTAATCCTTCTTTAGGAAAAGGATGCTCATATTCTCTTCTAATCGGTTCAGATTTAGTTTTCTTTTGCGGCCTGGGATAATATTCCTCTCTAGGGTCGATGTATTTCTCTTTACTAATCATCTTTGTCAACCGATTATTCTTGTCCCAGATAATTTTCAACAGATATCCAATTATTATAGTTAGTATCAATAATAAAGCCACTAACTTACCGTAATCTATTCTATTTCCCATAGTGTTATATAATATTTTCGTCTTAAGACAGATAAGAAATACCATAATAGCTCCTAGGCTACAGGCTCCTGTATATATGTAATTTTTTAAGGGGTAATAGTAAATTTCACTTTCCTCTAACACCTTCTCCATCATAACCGGAATCTGTTTACTAGGCCTATATTCATCTTTTGGAATATCATCATTATTAGGGTAAAAAACATCTCCCTGATCACAGTCTTTCTTAATGCTTGTGCCTTTTTCCTTTTCTTTTCTTATCATCATTGAGGGCCCAGACTTCTTTTCACTTAAAGCTAATAAGAGATCATTAAAGGTGAACCCTTCATTACGACAGACAGCATATAAATTATAGATATAAAATACTGCTTCCTTGTCATTGTAGTCCACCCTATTCATAAGATACTCAATTAAGGATACCATTTGCCCTCCTAGGTCTTTGTTATATCCCGGAAGGTAGCCTACATTTACCCGGTCTTTATTAAGCTCAATATAGATATGCTCTGGATCCAATAACAGGTCATTTTCATTGAGCAGATACTCATATGCCTGCTCAACTAATTCTGAAAGCCCTATAAAAAGCTTTTTTAACTGTTCATAATTAATTGTGCTCTTAACAAAGATCGTATCTATAGATTGCTTCGATGTAATGTCATAGTAATACAACACCTTATTATCAATCGTCCGTGGCTCTGGCTTTATTATTCCAACTATTGAATTTGCTTGTAGCATACTAACACAATAATATTCATCATCGCTGTTTTCTATCTTAGGTATGACAAGATAATTATGATGTAGATCTTTTTTATAACTTACATTCATCGCCCTACTCCTTATCTATTACGGTATAAGCCTTCCTATGGTTTCTTTAATTTTATCAAAGCCTTTGAACTTTGATCCTGTGTCAAGTATAACCTCTGAGATTCTAATAAAATTTGCCGGATTATGATAGGCTGACTTTGCCTCTACTACCAAGGTATTATCCAATGAACTTAACCATTGCAACCCCTTTAGAGGAAACTGAAATTCTCCCTCCACCCTAATAGAAAGATCTAAAATATTCTTTGTTACATCTATATTAGTAATCCTTGTTACAATCAGACTCTTAGATAAGATACTCGCTAAGTAATTTTCAATTTCATGCTCCTTAGATTCAGTTCCCCCAAAAATTTGACTAACTAATCCCCTATTAATCTCTTCATAGTTAATCCTTCCTGTACTGATATCTGCTCCCTGCTTATTATTCATAACAGCCTTATGCAAAACCCCATCCGCAATCCCTTGGATCTTACTATAGTCATGAAGATAAAAAGATAGATAGATAATAGAAACTATGGTAAAAAACACTATAGGTATTATAAATACAGCTTCTATTGTAAAACTTGCCTTTATTTTCATAGAACCCTCCAAAATCTAGACTGGAATATTTAGAATTATATATGAAAGAAAAAGGAATGGCATAAAGGGAATGGCCGTGCTCCTATTTGCCCTACGTAAAATTATTAGGCCTATTGAAAAAACTGCTGCCATAGAAAGAGCCAAGGCAAATAGCTCCATGTTACTCCAAAAGCCAAGACCTATCCCAGTAACCCCCAGTACCATGCCATCACCAATACCTATCTTTCCTCCAGTTGCCTTACTCAAAAGCACCATAGCTAATCCCAAAAGCAATCCAAATACTCTGTCTAAAATAGACAAGCTAGAGGAAAAGAGTGCACATACAGATAAGATGATTGTAGCTATTAACACTATCCATAACCTTATTTTTTTCCACTTGATATCTTGAATTGATACTATGATCAACAATAGACCTAATAGTCCCTTGATTATATATTCCCACATAACTTCTCCTATCCTGATATCCCTATCATTATCTGCCACATCGTTTGCAGGGGGCCTTATCCTTAACCTGAGATAAGGGGACCTCTTTGATATTTCTTTTAATCTTTGAGCATTCTCTATCCCTATGATACCTATCACCATATGATGTTATATAATATGTTGCCTGCTCAGGCTCCTGATTAGAGCAACAGGCATTACAGGGATAATATTTTCCACCATTTTTATTCCTTTGCCAGGTCGGTTTTCCGCTGATAGCCTCTATTGATAGGCTTATATGTGAGCAGCTTCTTTTAAGATGATATACTGAACCACTTTCTGTAACAAAGACCATGGCCTCGTCACTATCTGTCCCCTCTATCATGGTGTATTGGGGTAAAAGCTGGTGCCCATTCCATCCTCGAAGTCTTACCCTTTGCATCATATCCATTTCTTGAAGGCCAAATATTCTGACTGGAATCCTTACCCGATAGCTAATTATGATATCAATATCATCGTTATCCTCAAGTAGCTTAGAATCATCAAAGCGGATTTTATCTATGCCACCATCTATCAATGAATTACCTGATAAATTTGCATTAAGTTTACTTGATACTATCTGCTTAAGAACCACATTGTTAATAACAGCACCTGTAAGCTCATGTAATCCATCTTGTATAGCATCATCAAATATTGTAAAATCTGCCCCCTTGGCATCCTCTTCATCCTGAAAATCCGAATATATATAAGCTGCTCTTGCCAAGGACAAACCAGACTCGCTCATCGCCTCCTGTAATAACTCTTGAAGAGTGATTATCTGTATAAAATATATTAGACTAATAAAGACAAACATGAAGAGGGGGAGCACCATTGATGCTTCAACAGTAAGAGACCCTTTTATTCTTTTACTTTTTATATGCTCTATATCTGAACTTAGCTTCATATTCCTTACCGCTACCTGCTTTAATACATTTATTTAATGATGGTCCGAGATGCCCGTTCTTCTAAAATATTGTTATATGCAAATGAATTCTTGGAGAGAGATTGATATTTTATTTTTTGATTTTTTAGAATTGAATAAAAGATGTGAAATTAGAATAGAAGAGCGGACATCTCGAACCACCATAAAATTTGCCTTAATAACTACATTCTGCTTGGATAATTAAAGGACTCCCATTATCCTTATCTATATACTTATTCATAAATGAAAATGTTGTGAAAAGTGGCTTAATATGAAATTTAGCCTTAGCCTCATATCCGAAGATACAATTTTGCAGGTTGAAATCCGTATTGTAACGTATATTTATATTCTGCTGTATAAGATCCATCATTCGATATGATAGCTTCCTCTGATTGGTTAGACATAGAAACAAGCTAATATAGTCATTGTATGAAAAGCCCTTACCTTCCTTATAAGCATTTGCCTTTCTCTTAATATTATCTCTGGTCAACAATAATAGATCACTGTACTCTAAATCTACCTTTTTCTTTATAATAGGCAGCTCCTTGCCTATAAGTAAAGCGCATGTATCCACAAGTCCGGAGGCAAAAGCTAATAATATCATTAATATACCCTGGGTAATTGCTACCAATATAGGAAGACCCGTAAAACCGACCAATAGCGTGGCTATGGATTTTGCTTCTTTCCATTTCTCCTTAGTGCCTAATATAGTTGCAAAGTTCAAAAGAGTTCTTATCAGAATAATCCTACCTATAAATGCCTCCAAATTCCCCTTATCTGATGCTTTTCCGTATAGGAGGTATTCCATTTCATATTCCAGTACTGAGGGCTTTCTTCCCTTCTTTTCCTCCTCCTTTACCGGAAACCTATAGAAATGCTCCTTTATATATCCTTGGACTAGAAGACGCTCCAATATCTCATCTACTCCACTGCCCACAAGTGCCCCAAGACTAAACTCACCAAAACTACCAAACAAGCCGTCCATACCGGAATTCTTACCTCCGATTTTCATATTCTTAAGTAGGGTGGTAAAGGAAAAACTTTCTTCATCCTGGGTTAACATATCTATCACAGAAGGAAGTAGCTCCGCAGATATTTCATTATCCGATATAGTCTTAGGATCGATTACAAGGCTGACGATTCCTTCTTTTATGAGTTCCTTCATACCATCAAGGTAATCCGGTGAATCCTTATCATCTATTACTAAAGTGCTATAATTAATATTAAGTCCCTTGGTCTCATATCTTAATAGTTCATTACATGCCCTAGTGTAGGCTTCCTGAGCTCTACTATAATCCTCATCTATCATGGCCTCAAAGCCACCGTTTAGACTAGCTACACATGAGGTTAGCACTTCATAATCTAAGACCAAAATCTCTCTCATCCTATAGAAATCATAGCCATTAAAATTATTTAGTTGGTACCTTTTTAGTTCCTGCAAGCCTTCCTCGAGACTATCAAGAACATCTGCATCTAGTCCTTCCTTCTCCCTTTCAAGGCTTCTCTCATAGGATTCAATAAGCGGTTCTGCTTCCTCTGCCCTTGTGATTATCTGGTCAATCTCTAAAACAGCTCGTTCTGCAGCTAAAAGGCATCCAGATGTTAATAGACTTATATCATTTCCCCTTGCCTCGATTGTTTTGATACAATTAGCTTTCTCTTTCTTATGAGCCTCTATCTCCTGCTGTATAGCCTCTATTCTATTTGCAATACCTGATATACTGTTTTCTATAGCTTCAATNCTTGCCATTATAGCTTCCTTGTAAGCCTCATCCGCTTCTTTACTTTCAGATAATGACTTCTCTAGATTACTTAGAGCTTCCTTTTGTCCTTCTATACTCTCTTGAGCATGTTCTAGATCGACAGTCAATTGGTCTATGGCTTTTATAGACTCATAAAGCCTCTCAAAACTGTAAGTAATATCATTAAATGCATCTGTAGGATCTTGATATTTATCCTTTAATGCATAAAATACCTGCTCATTATTGATACCTGTACTTTCCATAGTTGGAGGACAATGTAATATCCTTTTAATAAAATCTTCTTCTGTCTTTAGGCCCCCACCCTTTTTTCTAATAAGCCCCTTTCTTCCAGTTGACACCCCATCAATATACTTCATAAGGGCAAGAATTCCTTCGTCTATTGTTACTAATTTCTCCTCAAGCCCAACCTTTTCCTCATATAATACACTGACCTTTTTTGGTTGCTCAAGTAAGGATGCCTTGTCCAAAAAGAACTCAAGAACGTCTCCCACTGAACGATACTTCATATATTCTGTTAGCTCATGAAGAAATATTTCCCCCTGATAATCCAGAAGACTAGTACTGCTTATCAGCTCTACTGATTCCAAGGAATTAGAATATAAATTAAAGACCTTCTTTGCCTCATTAAGATCCCGATTAGGATTAAATGTATATGACATATAATCCTCCATTCTCCGGGCGATTTCACCATTATCAGTAGATGTCCCACCATATGAAGAATCCAGCCCCAGCAGATGATATTCCTCCATTAGGGGGCCATAGAATCCTGCTAGAACCGAGTCCATAGAGCTAGTCATGGCTCTCTCTGCAATTACCATGGCTGTTGACCGCCTTGCACCTTCGATAACAGTCATCACTAAAGAGAGAATTAGAATAAGTATCAGACTTAAAAACACTGTAATGGATGCTTCCTCACTTTTTTGCTTACTATATGTAATCAACTTTTTACCCTCTTATGGTGCTGGTGATGGTGTTGTATTTAATATATCTACCTGATTATTAATGTTATTAAAAACTCTTGTTACAATGCCTGAGATTTGCTCTCTAAACAATACAATAAGAAGAATTAAAACCAATAAAATCAATATAATTTCAACTACACCTATCCCTTCAACTTCTGTCTTAAATAATTTCTTAATATTTTTCATCTCTTTCTCTGCCCTTATGGCAATCTTCCTTTCTAATAATTTTATAGTTAATCAATTTATCTATCGAATTTATACATTAAAATTAACAAAGGCTGGAATTAAGATTATTATTAGTACTATAAGAAGCATTAACATCATAGGACCTAAAAGCTTTGTAGATGCCTCCTCACCAATCCTTTTTGTGTTTTCCTTTCGTTCATGAAAGGCTTCCATAGCCTCCTGCTTAAGCATTTCTACCATGTTCTTATTTCCTTTTTTAAGATTTTGAACTAGCAAAGAGTTAAACTTCATATAGGGCATAAGCCCTGTTCTTATACCAAACTGCTCATAGGCATTTGCCTCTGGTATTCCAAGCTTAAGCTCATTCAATGTCACTAGCATTTCTTCATATGCATATCGAACTTGCCCCTTTCTCAATGTATTTTTTTCCTTATAATCCTCTGCAATCTTAGCCCAGGCCTGTCTAATGGTCATTCCAGCGTTTACTAATAGATTGAATTTATTAATAATATCAGGATAATCAAGAAGCATTTGCTTGTTTCTTTCCTTAATTTTTTCATCTAATGATCTGTCCATAAATACCCATAGCAAAATAGAACCTATAAAGCCTAGTAGGAGAATTGTTAATGCTAGATTTTCTTCGGGTATTTTCCATATAAGAGAATAGTCTCCAATCCTTTTAGGTAGCCTCCACTCTTTGGCTGTTTTTGTCTCTTCCTCTGTAATATCAAGGATGTCTTGAAGCTCCTTATATAGTAGATCCTTATTATTTACTTTTGCAGGCCATATGGTTAAGGGGATTATGTGCTCAACTTTCCTATCCTTATATCTTAAAATAGCAGTTATAGAGCTAACAGTAGCTTCGTCAATATCATTGCCCATAAGCTTACCGTTACTTGAGATTAGCCTATAATCCTTTGGAATCCACTCTAGGGTTATACCTGTGCCTGGAATGCTTTTAATCAGATTTAAATCCTTATCTATATAATCTAAACTCTCATTATCTCCTAATAGTTGTTGCTCCAGGTAGGGAATAGCCTTATTTAATACATCATTCCATTCATTTTCTGTATATACACGCTCCTTGTTTTTTATGGTTATTTCATCCTCGTAGACGTCATCATCGTTATTACTCTCCATACGAAAATGCAATATTAAATTACGGTCCCCTTCTCCATTCTCTGGCCTTATAAGGCTGGCTTCAAATGTCTGAGACATAGTGATAGTTTCTTTAACGGAAGTGATCATGGATGCACATGAGAAAGTAAAAATTAATAATAGAAGTAAAGAAGTTTTTTTGTACCAGTAGAGCTTAATTTGAGAATTATGATAATTAGAGATATACAGAGCACGAACTTTTCTTGATATATCAAGCTTTTTTAGTAGTTTCTTCTCTATACCTGTTTTTTTCAGAAGCAGTCTAGCCATTGGATATAGAATATATAATCTATGCTCTTGTCTATCTATCTCTGAAAGCATACCATCATTATGCCTTAGGGAAATTAGATAAAAACAAATTAGTAGTATTAGTATTATAATGCTTACATACAACATGATATAATTCCTTACAATTCAATATTGGTAATCTTATCAATAAGACGATAGGTAAATAAGTAGATTATAAGTAGAATAGTCATTACAAGAATTCCTAATAGATTATGATATAGAGGATCCAAATAACCCGGTGATGAGANTGATAGATAGAACAAAATTCCCGCTGGAACAAACTTCATTATGGTTGCTTCAAATTTCTTGGCTGCTATTACGGTTATAATCTCTCGTTTTACCTCTATCTTATCGCTGATAATGCTGCTAGTAGCCTTAATAATCTGTATGATATCTCCCCCTGACCTTTTGGCTGTGGCAAAGACTTCAGCAAAGCTAATGATATCCTCCAGCCCACTACGCTCCCCAAAATCATGAAGGGCCCTTTCCACCGTGATATTCATCTGTATCCGATTAACAAGATAGGTGAACTCCTTAATAATCATTGCTCCATCAGGATACATCCGCTTTAAATCCTTAATAGCCTCAGTAAATGCTTGCTCTACGCTATATCCAGCAGCCATAGCTGCAGACAGGCTATTAATTCCATCTCTAAATTCTAGATTAAGTTGCCATTGTCTCTTTTTACTAAGTTTGACCTTTTTCTTTTTGCAGTAAATATATATTAAGGGACTGAGTATAACAAAGCCAAATATACTCCGGTAAAACAAGACAGCAAAAACTGATACTAGGAGAAGCCCCTCAATAATATATCTAATCCTCTCAATTGGGCTAAAACAGTATAGATCATAATTTTCAACCATAGGCTCTCCTTTCCTTCGCTAATCTAGGATAAGTCAAAATGCTTTGCATATTTCAATCCCGGATATTCCAGCCCGGCTAAGCTTCTCTGTATTATAAAGGTCATTAACCTTTTCCAGCCTTCCTATTATTCTATTCCCCTTTACTCCCTGCTCGGTGAATCTATATAAAGGATTTAATATGATCTCATTATTATTCATATCCTTTACCTCTGTTATTTCTAATACTCTTCTTGATTTGTCTCTAAGTCTCCCCAGATGCACTATTATATCTATAGCTGAGGCAATTTGCCTTCTTACAGCTAATAGGGGAATGTCAGCTCCGAGAAGAACTAAGGATTCTAGCCTGTTTAGCATATCTGCCGGCGAATTGGCATGTCCGGTAGACAGCGAGCCATCATGGCCTGTATTGAGTGCTTGAAGCATATCTATAGCGGCCTCGTCTCTAACCTCTCCTACTATAATTCTATCTGGCCTCATCCTTAGAGAGGTTTTTATCAAGTCTCGAATAGATATTTTATTATTACCTTCTGTATTACAATCTCTCACCTCCATACGGACTAGGTTTGCCACACTCCTTAGCTGTAACTCTGCTGAATCCTCAATAGTAATTATTCTCTCACTATTGGGAATATAATTTGACAGAACATTAAGAAACGTGGTTTTACCAGAACCTGTTCCTCCACTTATAAATATATTGTATTTTGCAATAACCAGCTTTTCTAGAAATCCTGCTGCCTCCGGAGTAATAGATTCATATTCAATTAACTGATCTATGGTAATTGGATTTTCAGGAAATCTTCTTATGGTAATAACTGGCCCATCTAGCGCTATTGGTGGAAGCACTATATTAACTCTAGAACCGTCTGGTAGCCTTGAGTCTACTATTGGATTAGATGCATTTACTATACGATTAGACTGAGATACAATCTGCTGTACCACATCCTCTAACTTCTCTTCTGATTCAAAGCACTTTGGACATCTGCTGATAATACCATTTTGCTCTATGAATATATCCTTTGCACCATTGACCATAATTTCAGTTATTGAAGGATCCTCAATCATATCCTGAAGAACATCAAGTCTGCGAATAGAGTTAAAAATATCTCTCCGTAGCCTTCTTTTTTCCTGCATACTGATATAATTCTCTCTACTTTTTAATACCAATATTTCATCTATAGTACTAAGTAGCTCTTCATCGGATATTTCTGTTGTTATATCGATACTTTCTAGTACATGCTGTTGTATTTTTTCCTTTAACCAGCCCATAATTCTCCTTTCAAATACCTTTTTAACAATAAGCTGCCTGTTCAGCAGTAGGTAGCTCTACTCTATTAATATTAAGTTTATTGATAGGCCTCCCTATAAGCTCCATCTGCCTTTCCCATTCCTCTAAGACGAGTTCCTCATAAGGCAAAGAACAGGTAGCTATATACACCTCATTACAGAGACTTAATACCTCCATAGACCCTTCTGTATAGATCCCAAGATAAAATATTATAGTCTCATAATCCGAGTGGTTTTTTAAGTCATCCATGAACCTAGTCATATCCTCCTTGCTCAAGGATAGTAAATCAAAACCATGATTTAAACCGGTTAGATATGATAACCTTTCTGAATAAGAAAGATATGATTTGAAATTACTCATATAATCCGCTTTACTTTCCTTAAGGTAATATAAGAGCTCAGATATAGATTGTCCCATATCCTCTTTTCCTGGCATATCCGATGTGGGTAAGGGCTCAAAAGCTATAAAAAGTACTTTTTTACTGATGGAAAGCTCCTTGGCAAATGACCAAGCATANCGGATCTTCTCTAGCCCCGGAACAGGTGGATAAATAGCTATGATATTGACATTACCAAAAGAGGCACCCTGCTTCCTATCCTCTAGTCTGGTATAACATGACAAAATATCCGAGGCAATCTTAGCCGCAGCCTGATATTTATAGACTGTCTCATGCTTGTCCTCTATCTGTCTCTTATCATCAGGAGATAGCCAGAAGATATACTTAATATTCTCCTGAGATAGTCCTTCCAGCAGTTCATCTCCTCCGTACAAAAGAATATCAACTGACTGGTATTTAAGAAAATCCACTAAACTTTCTTTCTTTGTAAATAGTAGAATCTCAAATCCTTCCCAACCGGTCTTTTTAAAATACTCCATTAAACGAGATGCATATAAAATGTCATCATCAAAAATAGCCAGCAACTTCTCCAAGGCTAAACCCCCTAATAATAATTAACAACTTAATATATCAAATTTATAACATATGGAATAAATGCTGAGATAGCATCAATGATTGCCCTTCGGCCTAGATATATGGAGAATCCTATCTACTACATAATCTATGTAGGTATATAGGATTTGGGATGTATTTATAATACAAAATCTTTGGTCATATGTCAATATATTCCTTTTACATATGGTAAATTTTGTCTCTTTATACAAAAATANTATGTAGATAAGGTTATAATGCACAAAATATATTTAGATGGAGTAATAAAAAGCTAAGCCATAAAGCAAAATAAACCCGGGTAAACCTAATAGACCATTTGATAAAATGGTAAAAGCATTAAGTCCAACAGAAATCTGGTAGCCACTTATGGTAAGAATAAAATCAAGTAGATAAATCCCAGCAGAACCAACACATGCACGAAGAAGGAAGTCAACAACTAAATCCATTCTCTTCCTAAAGATGCAGACTCCGATAAAAGCTAAGCATACTACAATAATTATGCCTAATATAATGCTTTCCATATTCCTCACCACTATTCCTTCTATAATTCTTACTAGAGAACAAAATACATATATATCAATAATACAACCTATAATATTTATATACTATTTTATCCAAAATATTCTAAGTAAAAGAATAATTGGTTAATACTTTGACTATACTATAAACATAATACTAGGAAAAGTGATGGTGAAAATGAGAATATTCTCCAGAAAGAAACGACCCCATGAGGATCTGCTGATAAAAGAAATCAATAAAACCAAACATGCCTTAGAAGCAGCATACTCACAATTTGAATATGTGGTTGACCCTGATCTAATAGACAGCTGCATTTACGAGTTAAATGCCATTCAGAAAAGATATAAATATTTATTAAAGCAAGCTAAGGCCTCTGACAAAAGTTATGTTGAGTCAAAATCCTAAATTGATAATGCATCCTAAAACAGGCAGTCCATCAAAATCATGGTCTGCCTGTTTTTCATCATATGTACCTTAATAATATTCCTTTGTATCTTAAAAACTCTCTTATGTAAGTTCCCTAAAGCAATATCTTTAGTATTTCAAAATTTCTCCTTAGTATATGGCTTTATGCTATGAACCCTCGGCTCTTATTTCCGGGATCAACATATGTTTCATTTAATGTTCCCTTGCCGTAGGTTAAGCCCGCGTATAGCTGCTGCGTGTTGCGCATCATAGGACCGCTTGTGTCAAGCTTGCTTACCCCCTCAAATCCTGTCAATAGCTTCTTCAATATAACTTTTGCACTCTGCAGGGTAAGAGGATTCTGTTTTACTATAGCCCTTATTATCTGTTTGCTGGTATATAGATAAAGGCTAAGCAAATCGTAGGATATCTTATATCTGTAATCTAAGGAAGCCATAAGTTCACTAACATATTTTTGAGCACTCTTAAGCTCCTTATCAAACTTACTTAAATCATTCTTCTCATACGACTTCTCAGCATCTTCAATTCTTGCCAAAGTCATTTCATAGAGAATTACAACTAATTCACTTCTAGATGCCTGACTAATCCGGGCAGTAAAGGATTGAATCATTTCTTTCGTCATATTATATTTCCTCCCACATTATCTGTAGTATCATAAGCGCTGTGATTCTTGTTTTACTGCTGTAATAAGGATAGTACATTCTGTGGTCTCATATTAGCCTGGGCAAGCATGGATGTTCCAGCTTGGGCAAGAACATTTTTCTGTGTAAACTCAGCCATTTCCTCTGCCATGTCTACATCCTCAATACGAGACAAAGCCTCGGTCATGTTCTCGGATGTTACATCTAGGTTGGATATGGAGTGTTCTAAACGATTCTGATATGCGCCAAGCTTTGATCTAATGGCTGAAACTTCATTTATTGCAATATCAAGAAGCGTAATAGCCCTCTGAGCTCCATCTGCTGTACCTATATTTACCTTATCCACGCCAAGTGTCTGAGGTGTTACCTTTGGTATCCTGATTGACATNATTTGTCCTTCATTGGCACCAATTTGAAGGTCCATAGGCCCTGCGTCAAGAACGGATACTGTNATAGGTTGTTCTACTCCATCATCTGTTACCTCAGCCTTAGGAGGTTCTGTATCTCCACTTGGTGTTNTAGTAACTTTTACATCTTCAAACTTTGTCTTTACAGTACCTGGATCTACTTCAAAAACCATCTTAAAGTTATTACGATCTGATACAGTGACTTTGTTGCCACGGATTGACATTGTTGCCGTGTTCTCAAACAATGATTCTGGCTTAACTTTACTAAAGTCAATCTCTGCCTCAGCATCAGTACCGATTGCTTTGGCTCCGGCTACACTTAAGCCCAATAGAGCAGCTAATTCTGGGCTATCACAATGAATATTAATCTTCTGATCTGAACCATAATCTCTAGACACAAAAATCAATGCGTCCTCATGCTCTAGAGACTTACTGGTATACCCCGCCAGTTCAAGGTTTTCTTCCGTAGAAGGTTCTAAATCTGGATCTGCAGCAAATACATTTATATCTACATTATCACAGGCATCTCTTAATTTCTGAAATACCTCATCCACAGTATCTCCCACATTTACTTTTACTGTTTCTCCATTCACATTGATAGATCCAGCTTCTTCTTTTGAGATTTTTCTTGTAGCGCTAGTATGAGCATTTCCTTCTGCATCTTCAAGATTTATTTTCATACCAACTATAACAGCCTGTCTAGCATCCTTAGTTATCTTAAGGGCATAATCACCCACCTCAACCGCATCAGATAAGGAGACCAAGCTAACACTATTATTACTGGAGAAAGATTTTCTATCAATATTACCATCCAGTAGAGTCATGGTGTTAAATTCTGTAGTTTCTGAGATACGAGTAATTTCCTCATTTAATTGATCTATTTCTGCCTGAATAGCAATTCTATCCTCGGTGGTATATATACCGTTAGCCGACTGAACAGATAACTCTCTCATTCTTTGAAGCATGGCTTCGACTTCTACAAGGGCACCCTCTGCTGTCTGTATAACCGATATACCATCAGAAGCATTTCTTGAAGCCTGTTCCAAGCCAGCTATCTGTGTCCTCATTTTCTCTGAAATAGCAAGCCCAGCTGAATCATCCGCTGCACTATTGATACGAAAGCCAGAGGATAATCTCTCTAAGCTGGCATCCAGTAGCCTATTGGTTCTGTTAAGTTGGTTATTAGCTTTTAGGGCTGAAATATTATGGTTTATTCTCATTTATGTTCACATTCCTTTCTTCTGGGCTGCCATACCCCTCCTTGAACGAATGGACAGCAATTATTCTATATCCTTTCAGCTACTTCCCTGTGGCCGAATTAATTATGTAATTACGCTACTGCACTATCAACTTCCTCTGCAGACCGAACCATATGAATCATAGCCTTTGCAAGCCGATATAATACTCTTTCAGTCTCAGGACTTTTGTCTCCTTCTGAGTCCCAGGAGTTTTGATGTGAGTAGATGGAATCAGATGCCTGCTGTAAGCAGAAATTCAACTGCTTTATAGTTATATTTTCTTCCTGGGCTACCAATTCTAATGGTTCTGTTAGATTTTCTAATATCTTAAGGCTTCCTATATGATCACAGGCTATGTAACCACTAAGCTTNTTTTCCTTTAAGGATGCTTCTGCTTTTATATTACCTAACTTCTCAGATAAAAGCGTTACTGCAACCTTTCCTCCTGATGCCTTTCCTCGAATAATTGTCAGGTTTACATTAGTAATCTTACCTGATGCTTCTATTGGTATCTGATAAAACTCACGCTTTGCCAGATTCGTTAGAAAATGCATCTCCATACCCATGCTCTTTAGCTGAGAAAGCCTATTAGAATCCATGTGGTCTCCTAGGGTTTCTTCTTCTATGAGAGCCTTCACTTCCTGCTCCAGCTCTTCATATGCCGAGACCATGGTTTCATTGTCTATTAATGTATCGGACAATTCGATATTATTCTTAAGCCTAGTTAGAGATTTATCTTCATTTTCATTATCCNTTTCACCTTTTATTCCAAATAGCTTTTTAAATACTGTCCCACTATTGNTTAAGAGGTGTCCTGCCATCATTAGATTAGTTGTGGTGCAAGGAAGCTTTAAATTATTTAGTAAGCGAATAGCTTGGTCGCTATTGCTTAAAACCTCTTGCATCTTACTTAATCTTTCATAATGATATNATTGATCTTCGCTGGAATCTGTCTTTAACCCATTTATATAATCTAATAGCTGCTCAGTNGGCATGTTGCCTATGGTTTCCCAAATGCTATTATGATCCAGCACTTCTCCTTCCGGCCTAAGACTCANATTCTGAATATTCTTATGAAGCTGATCTAGCTTTTCAGGTGTCAAGCTATTGACTAGTTCTTTAATGATAGCATTCTGAAGCTCCTCCTGTGTTGATGTTTCAGGGGAATATTCATCTGCTCCATATATAATATCCCATTGACTATTATCATGAAATATAGCTCCTAGTTGATCGGTTATGGATTCACTTGCAGATGAAAGCTCCTGTAAGCTTCCAAACTCATCATTAACCCTATAATCCATTCCACTTCTTTTACTTGTTCTGAGGGCCATAAGTAGATGGTTCAATGTTACCTCTTGGCCAGATTTTATTAGGGCACCAACTGCTGCCCCGTCAGATTTCTCTATATGATGGAGCAATCTATATATTCCTATATAAGCTTTTCTTTCGTCCTCAGATAGGCCCTCCTTCTGCTCTAGCTTATAGAGATATGAGCTATATTTATCAAGGGATGAATGTCCCTGCTCCTTCAAAAGCTCTATATGGCTATTTAGCTTATCTATGGGAACATCTAAGGGATTAAGCCCATCCTTTATTATCTGAATTGCTACTGCTGGATTCAGGTTCTTGATAAGATAATTAACACTTAGATCATAGGCCTTAACCTCATCTATGGCTTCCTTTGTTATTTCCATTCTGTTATAGCCTAAGATTCTAATAGCCCTCTGATTATACTCTGTGTTCTCAATCCCCATCTCCTCCATGAGGGAGCTGATATTTGAAAAGGCCTTCTGAATGCTATCTCCATACTCTGGTCTAGGCTCAGTAAATAAGGTCTCATAAGCCTCCCTTGCCTTATCCAGCTCAGTGATAATATCTCTACCAGCTGTCAACAGACTCGATACTGTCTGCTCCCTTCTATCAATTAGGGTCTTTCCAAGAACATGGGCAGGGATAACCTTCAGCTCGTCCATTGTTTCTGATGTTAATTGTAAGAGCCTTAGCCTAGCTTCATCTGAATCTACTTTTGCTTGATTGTAAAGCTCTTCATAGTAGATTTTCTCTTCAATTCGTAATCTTTCAACAACCTTTTCTAAGCTCTCCGTCTCTATATGAAAACCCTTGTTTTCCATGCGCATGGCCACTTCCAAGGTCATTTTTAAGCGTATCTCTTCCAGCTGCCTTTTTGCAGTAATTACTTTACCCTCATAATCAGGAGGTAGCTTTTCTCTTGTAACATCTTTTCTTGTGGATATATTCTCACTACGCTGCCCTATAAGATTCTTAATAGTAATGTCCCTATCTGCCTCGACAGTCTGAATGATCTCATCCTCATTAATGGCATGAATATCCTCTAGCAATTCTGTCAATCTTTCCTCGGTCCCCGTATCCTTGCTCTTTATTATTCTGCCATCAACATAAGGCTTGTCATGGTCAATTAGGACTACATCCCCGGGAAGATCTCCCGCCTTCATACCACTTATAATCCTGTCGAAAATCTTATCTTTACTATAGTTTTGTGTTAAGTCCTTAAGACCTGTCAAAAGACTGATATTGTCCGTAGTCAAGGGTATGTTATTCTCTATAAGCCACTTGGAATCATTTAGAATGTCATTATCCTTTATATCTGAGGAGTTACCAATAATTTCACTAACCTGAGGAAGCAGCTTAGTCCATTCANTATCTGATAATACTCTGACTGCTTGATTATTCTGTTTACTAAATTTGGCTTTATAAAGATTTTCAATAGTTGGCTTTAGCTCGTTTTTAAATAGATATAATATATCCTTCTTGTCCATATGAGGGATACTTTCACTTAAATCCAATGCCTTATTAATTCGCTCTATTGAAGCATTACTAACTGGTAGATTCTCGTCTTCCATTCTTCTCTTTATATAGTTGTCATCTATCTTATTAGTATCTTTTTTCTCTTCTTTTCTTTTATTTGAAGCTATTTCCTTGCTTTTATTTGTATAGTCCTTAATCATCTCTACTGTAAGGGTTAGGGCCTCAATAGTTAAATCCTCAGCCATAAAGCCTTCCTCTGAAAGCATCTTATAGTCTTGGACTGTCATTCTATTTAGAATTCCCTCTATCAAGCTTTTTGTTTTGTTAAAAGCATCATTATTTCTTTGCAAAACTGTATTATATTTCTTTCTTGATAATATAATATTTTTGTCCCTATCAGGACGTCTTAAGGAAACCCTTGGGGTGTAAAAAGCCTCCTCATCCGCCTTTTTACTATCAAGAGTTTTGTCTTTTTCATTTTTTTCTATATTAGCTTTAATTTCCTGCGACTGTCGCAGTATCTCTAAAAGAGTATCTACTCCGCTATCCTTATTAATCTTTATCATCCAGATATTCAATCCTTCCGGCTGTCTTTTATATTATTTTCTTTATGTTTTTTAAATGTCTGCTATAATATGCCTTAATAAAGGTTACAGTTTATATTTCGGCTATAAAAAGATAAAACTTAATGCTAGCGACTAAAGACTTACTATAAATAAATGCAATTATAACTTCTTATGGTATCCTAAAATGAATAGACTTTAATTAGCATTAATCTAATACTACTATTATGGAGGTAGAAATGTTTAAAAAAAGATTTAAGCTATTCGTATTGTTAAGCTTGTTCTCAATTATGNTAATTATAAATGTGAGCTGCGNCCGACCATCAATACAAGAATCCCANCAGAGTTTATTTGATGAATTTATAAATGAACTTTTTGTTGAACAAGTTCAATCAGATACCTTNTCATTAAACTATACTCTTGCGCGCCCTGAGGATTATGGTATCCAACATGCCGAAACCACCCTTGGTGAATATAGCATCGAGCATATGAAAGAAGAGCTTGTAGCTACAGAACAGTATCTACATGATCTTCGTAAATTTAATTATAGGGAGCTAACTGCTGACCAACAATTGACCTATAATATTCTGGACCGTTACCTTGAGCTGGAACTTCAATTAGGTAATTATTTATATTACTTAGAAAGCCTCGGGCCCACCACAGGATTACAGGCCCAGCTACCAATCCTGCTTGCTGAATATAACTTTTACGATAGGGACGATATAGATAGATACTTAGAGTTACTNGCTTGTGTGAAGNACTACTTTGAAGATGTGGCCGAGTTTGAGAGGGAGAAATCAAAGCAGGGTCTATTTATGACAGATGCTGTTGCTGATAGTATAATAGAGCAATGTATGGCTTTTATTGAAAGTCCAGAGCAGAATTTTTTAATCGAATACTTTAATGAGAAAATCGAATCCTTTCCTGGGCTTACTAAGAAAGAGAAGGACTCCTATAAAGAAAAAAATCGTCGGGGTATTTTAGAATATGTTATTCCATCCTACCAGATGCTTATCCAGGTCCTTGAGGAGCTTAAGGGAACTGGCGTAAACGATAGCGGCTTATATTATTATCCTGAGGGTCAGTCATATTATGAATTAATTGCTAAGATTAAGACCGGCTCAGATAGAAGTATGAAGGATATTATAGAAATTATTGATACCACTATAGGAGACGGTATCATAGAAATAACAAAGCAGACCTTATCAGATCCTATGATATTTGAGAAGCTTGAGTCATTTACATCCTTTCCCTTAACAGACCCAGAGGTCATCCTAGAGGATTTGAAGACAAATATACTTGAAGACTTTCCTCCACCTGTGGATGTAAATTGTAATATAAAATATGTCCACGAATCTTTATCTGACTACCTAAGCCCTGCCTTATATATTATACCTGCCATCGATAATTATATGGACAATAATATCTACATTAATGGAAATGATCAAGAAACCCTAGCAACAATATACACAACAGTTGCACATGAGGGCTATCCCGGACACCTTTATCAAAATGTATACTTTAGAAGTAAAAATCCTGCCCCTATAAGAAACCTACTATCTTTCACAGGCTATGATGAAGGCTGGGCAACCTATGTTGAGTACTACTCCTACGGATACTCTGGTATCGATAATGATTTGGTTAATTTATTAGAAGTAAATAGCGAGATAATTCTTTTGATGTATGCCAGAGCGGATATAGGAATTCATTATGAAGGCTGGAACAAGTCCAAGGCAGTATCCTATATAAAACAATTTGTTGGTGATGAAGCTGTTGCTACAGAAATATATGAGGTTCTTTTAGAAGAGCCAGCAATATATCTTCCCTATGCAATTGGATATCTGGAAATCAAAGAATTAAGGAATAAAGCGCAAGATGCCAAGGGCAATGAATTTAATATAAAGGATTTTCATAAATTTATGCTGGATATAGGTCCGGCGCAGTTTAGTGTAATTGAAGATCATATGGAAGTATGGCTAAACAGTGAGGAGAACATTTTACAGGGTGATATTTCNAATTAAAAGGGCTCTTTCAAAGTTAAATATAGAGGATGCTGATATCAGCATCCTCCTATTTTTANATTTTTATTTGCTCCCTGCCNATTTCCTATNGAAGGAGTTTGAAATAATATATAATCTACTTCTTATTTAGCTAATCTCTGCTCCTGATGGCATCTCTTTTTCTGGTACCATTAGGGCTAGGTTACCATCCGCATCCTCTGCACATAGGATCATTCCCTCTGATAAGAGTCCTGCTAATTTAGCAGGCTTTAGATTTACCACTACCATAACCTTCTTTCCTACCATCTCCTCAGGAGTATAATAGGCTTTAATACCTGATACAATNTGCTTAACCTGGGAGCCAATCCTAACCTGAGAGCACAAGAGCTTCTTAGATTTCTTAACCTCTTCACAGGCTATGACTTCACCAACCTGAAACTGAAGCTTAGTAAAATCATCAAAGGTGATTTCAGCCTTTGGCTCTATATCTATTACAGCTGAAAGCTCACTCTTTTGGTTTGTATCATCTGCTTGATTTTGATCTGTTCCTTCTGCATCCTTCTTAGAAGCCTCCACCTTTTCTAAGACTTCCTTTATATCCAACCTTGCAAATAATATCTCAGGCTTGTCAGTTACCTTGGTTCCTGAAGGGTATAGACCAAAGCTGTTGATGTCCTCAATTGCTCTCTCCTTGGCAGATAGCTGAGCAAAGATTCTTTCTGCTGTCTCAGGCATAAAGGACTTTAACAGACTTGTACCAATACATATACTTTCAACCAAGTTATATAATACGGTTTCAAGGCGGGCTTTTTTATCCTCTTCCTTCGCTAGTATCCAAGGCATTGTCTCATCAATATATTTGTTGCAGCGCTTAAATAGATTAAAGATTTCTGTCAGAGCATCGGCAACCCTTAATTTCTCCATCTTTGCAATTACCTTAGCCGGTGTATCTAGCACAAATTTCTTTAACTCATCATCCACAGGCTCATATACCTTGCCATCACTAACTATTCCATCAAAATATTTATTTGACATTGATATTGTACGATTTACAAGATTACCAAGGGTGTTAGCTAGCTCTGAATTTATTCTTTCAACCAATAGCTCCCAAGTAATTATACCGTCATTGTCATAAGGCATCTCATGAAGGACAAAATACCTTACGGCATCTACTCCGAACAGCTTCACTAAATCATCAGCATATAAGACATTACCCTTTGATTTGCTCATCTTGTCTCCTGAACTACCCTGCAGAAGCCATGGATGACCAAATACTTGCTTTGGAAGGGGAATATCTAATGCCATAAGCATTATAGGCCAATATATAGTATGGAATCTTAATATATCCTTGCCGATAAGATGAATATCTGCAGGCCAATATTTTTTAAACTGCTCACTGCTATTACCGTCCGCATCATAGCCAATTCCAGTTATATAATTGCTTAAAGCATCCAACCAGACATATACCACATGCTTATCATCAAAGTCCACTGGAATACCCCATTTAAATGAGGTTCTAGAGACACATAGGTCTTGAAGTCCAGGTATAAGGAAATTGTTCATCATCTCATTTTTTCTAGATTCAGGTTGAATGAATTCCGGATTATCCTTTATATGAGCAATTAATCTGTCTGCGTATTTTTTTAGCTTAAAAAAGTACGCATCCTCCTTAGCATGCTGTACCTCTCTGCCACAATCAGGACACTTACCATCCTTAAGCTGTGATGAGGTGAAGAAGGATTCACATGGAGTACAATACATTCCTTCATAAAAACCCTTATAAATATCTCCCTGATCATACAGTTTCTTAAATATCTTCTGTATCTGTTTTACATGGTCAGGGTCAGTAGTACGGACAAATTTATCATAGGTTGTATTCATCAAATCCCATATATCCTTTATTTGTCCAGCAACATTATCTACATACTCCTTTGGACTTATCCCAGCATCTTTGGCTGCCAGTTCAATCTTTTGTCCATGCTCATCGGTTCCTGTCTGTAGATACACATCATAACCTTCCCATCTTCTGAACCTGGCAATACTATCAGCCAATACAATTTCATATGTGTTCCCAATATGAGGCTTGCCTGATGTATATACTATGGCAGTTGTAATATAATATGGCTTTTTACTCATGTTTTTCTTCCTTTCAGTTCATTTCATCTAAATTTCTAAAACTTCTTGATATACGAAATAGATCATTTTATTGTAATAGGACGCTTTTTCCTATAACAAAAAAACTCCCATCTTTAATATATAAAGACGAGAGATTATCCCGTGGTACCACTTTATTTCACCCATGTCTTACGATCATAGGCCTTAGTCACTGCATATACAGCCCAGCATGATAACGGATGCCGCCGTCACAGCCTAAGAATATCTTCCTCGGTGTGCTGCTCCGAGACCATCTTCGTCAGCTTCTGCTCATCCCCCTTTCTCAGCTACCAGGGTTCTCTGTCGATTGCTCCACTGATTACTCTTCTCTTCATTGCTTTTTTCGTTATAGTTATGACAAAGTATAGCACGCAATTTACGCTTTGTCAAACAATACTAATAATGCAAAATCAAGGTGTGTATGCTATACTGTTACTATCTAATAAGGCTAAATTAAAGGAGATCCCTATGAAGCAAAGTATTATTAATTATAAAAAAACAGGACCTATAGCTATTAGTTTTTTCCCACTTATATTAGTAATATTCCTTTTACTTGGCGGTTGTGCAAAAAAAGATATTATTATTCCTGAAAGCACTGATTATAATGTTAATCCTATTGACACAGGCTCTATTGATGAAAGCAAAGCCGATGATAAAATCCTTGATAACCCCTCTATTGAAGATGATGATTCTATAGATGCAGGACTTATCCACGCCCCCGAGCCTCCTAGCTACATTTATCCACAAGGGCTTACCTTAGATAGCCGAATATCGGTTCCAGAGGGATATACCCGTGTTGACTCTAGTGAGGATGAGATTACGGGATTTATCAGAACCATCCCCCTAAAGGAGGATGGTAGCCCTGTCTTAACCTATAATGGTACACCGATAGGCGACCAGGATAATCATGTGGCTATATTCGATATTGATGTAGGAGACAGAGACCTTCAGCAATGTGCAGATTCAATCATGCGTGTATATGCTGAATACTTCTGGTCTTTAGGGGAATATGATAAAATTGCCTTTCACTTAACCAATGGCTTTTATATGAATTATACCAAGTGGCGAGATGGATACCGCATAAGGGTGGATGGAAATGATGTCACATGGAAGAAGTCCGCTTCTTATGATGACTCCTATGAGACCTTTATTAAATATCTAGAGATGGTATTTGCTTATGCTGGTACTCTATCTCTAACAGCTGAAAGTAAGGCCATTTCCTTAGAGGCTTTAAAACCCGGCGATATGCTTCTTATGGGAGGAAGTCCTGGTCATTGTGTTCTGGTAGTAGATATGGCCTATGATGAAGCCGGAAATAAATGCTTTCTTCTAGCCCAGGGCTATATGCCGGCACAGGATTTTCATGTTCTTACTAATCCCCTTCATCCAGAGGACCCATGGTATTATGAAGCTGAGATGGACTATCCTATAAGAACTCCATCCTGGACATTTGAAGAAGGCTCTCTAAGACGTTGGGCAGATTTTGAACTGAAGCAGTGGCCCATAGAAGCCCTTGAGACATTATCTAGGCAGGTGGTGGCTTCAGATCAGCTAAGTCAGGTAACGCTTTTAGCCGTAGGGGATAACCTAATTCATATAGAGGTGGTAGAAAGCGGTAAGCAAGAGGATGGGAGCTATTCCTTCCATCACCTCTATGATGAGATTAAGGATGAGATCCTGGCTGCAGATATAGCAGTTGTTAATCAAGAAACTATCTTAGGTGGAAAAGAGCTAAAATATTCAGGCTACCCTGCCTTCAACTCTCCTACAGAAATAGGTGATGCCCTTGTAGATGCTGGATTTGATGTAGTGCTTCATGCAACTAACCATACTATGGATAAGGGGCTAAAGGGTGTAAATAATACCTTTGAGCATTGGGATAGATANCCGGATATAACTGTACTAGGTATAAATAAAAGCAAAGAGGATCGAAATCAGGTTCCTATAATAGAGAAAAATGGTATAAAAATAGCTATGCTGAACTACACTTACGGCTTGAATGGCTACAAGGTCCCCAAGGACAAGCCCTATCTTGTAAATATGCTAGATATAAATGAGATGGAGAAGGATATAAAAAAGGCCAAAGAGGTTGCTGATTTTGTAATAGTTTATCCCCATTGGGGTAGGGAGTATGTCTATGAACCTGTTAGCTCCCAAAGAGATTTGGTGGATTTTTATTATAAACTTGGAGTGGATCTTGTAATAGGGACCCATCCCCATGTAATACAGCCAGTAGAATGGGTCACATCAGAATCAGGCCATAATATGCTTGTCTATTATTCATTGGGTAACTTTCTCTCCTATCAAAAGGAGCCTGCCCGTATGCTAGGCGGAATAGCTAAGGTAACCATAACTAAGGATGATACTGACACCTTTATAAGCGATGCCAGCATTACTCCCATTGTAACTCATTACGAGCATGGTCCTGCTGATTATAATTATGGAATATATAAGTTATCAGAATATAGCTCTGAGCTGGGTGATATTCATGGTGTATCAGATATAGCTACCCAGGGGGACTTTTCATATGAAGAAACCTTACAAACTGCAAGGAAGGTACTGGGCGCTTGGTATAAATGACCTGCTCAGTATTATACTGTACCGTTATACTGTACCGGGTACCA
>JGI24709J26583_10000624_pt1 | contig 30640 bp, 27 predicted proteins | sample BioPla2DNA1_FD_26583 | JGI IMG/M metagenome (IMG submission 26583) | reverse complement strand
GGGGGCCATTTATGGCTTCATCCTGGTGTCTTTACTGCACCTGATAATAGTGGGCAACTTTCCCTTTTTAAAGATGAAAAGCCTAAGATTAGGCCAGTTGTCAGGGGCTACCCTTACGGCGGGAGCATTGTCTCCGGCTGAGGCAACAGCGACCTACCAGTGGCAAAGATCTGAGGATGGGCTTGTTTACCAGAATATTCCGGGAGCGGTTTACAGCTCATATACGCTTGGTCCCGAGGATTATGATTGTTACATCAGGGTATTGGCCACGGGATCCGGTAACTATTCAGGCTCTGTAGTCAGTACGGACATAGGTAAGGTACAAGCTGCACCTATTATCGGTATAGCGGATATTATTGGCCATGCCCATGTAGGGCAAACGTTAACTGCGGGAATGGTATTTCCTATTGGTGCTACAGTAACCTATCAGTGGCAGGTCGCCAATGACTGGGAGGGTACTTCTTATTCGGATATTCCTGGGGCTACTTCTCCTTTTTATACAATAGACAGCGAGGAACATAGCGGGAAGTTTTTGCGAGTAAAAGTAACCGGCACAGGAGCATATACCGGTTCTGTGATCAGTGCACCTACCCCCAGTAGGATTGTTTCCGAGAACACTCAGCTTACAGGTATAGGGTCAATCATAGGAACCGTAGAAATAGGGGCTACTCTTACGGTAGGGACATTATCACCGGCCGGTGCGACGGCCACCTATCAATGGCAAAGATCTGAGGATGGAAGTTTTTATCAGAATATCCCCGGGGCGGTCTATAGTACTTATGAACTACAGCCTGAAGATTGCGGCTGTTATATCAGAGTAGTGGCTACCGGCTCGGGAGCATATTGGGGTACGGTGACCAGTGCAGCTACGGGTCCGGTGGAAGGCGATTTGTTTGGTTTTATGGGTATCCAAGCTGTTATAGAGGAAATGACCGTGGTAGATATGGAAGGCTATGCTTATATGTTTGTTCCGGTAGAAGAAATTGAAGCAGAGGTAGATTACTACGCGGTATGGAATGAAGACAAAAAAACATGGTACATTAAAGTAAGTGTACCATGTGAATTATTGGATGCAACAACAATTAAGAGCATCAGCACTGTTACGGAAGCCGGAGAAGACTTACCAGAACCGGTTGTTCTAACCTTAGATAGTGATACGGTTCTCTGGTTTGGCGTAGCAGGCGCAGATGGTTTAGTTGATGATAAAGCAGAAGGTAAATATGCTTACAAAGTAGTCAGTCAAGATGATCGCGAATACATCTTCACGTTCAGTTATGATCCGACTTTAGTACGTGATATTGAAATACCAATGAGCGAAAACGGGCAGGATGTGGATGATGCCGTAACAGAACTGGAAGCAGTGGAAGAAACAGAAGAAAGAGTAGAAGAAGAAGCAGTGGAAGACGAAACAGACGAAACAGAAGAAATTGTAGAAGAAGAAACAGAAAAAATAGAAGAAACTGATGAAATAGAAGAAAATGAAGAAAGAGAAGAAATAGAAGAAACAGAAGAAACAGAAGAAGAGACAAAAGAAACAGAAGAAGAGACAAAAGAAACAGAAGAAGAGACAAAAGAAACAGAAGAAGAGACAAAAGAAACAGAGGAAGAGACAAAAGAAACAGAGGAGGCAGTTGAGGGAACAGAGGACTTTGCTAGTGAACAAAATGCCGAAGTTTTAAGTACATTTTAGCGGGGAAACTGTATCAGCGCAACTTTGCTTGGAATCAAGGTAACAAAAAACGCTTGAGAAATTCTCAAGCGTTTAATTTTGGGGTTAAATAGGGTTGATATAGTTTAGATTCACATCATTGAGTATGCTTTTGTTGAAAAAGAAAACACCGACACCGCCTATTCCTAGATGGCTGCCGAGGACACTACCGATTTTGTTGACGATAAAATCTTGAAATCCTAAGCGGGATTTAATCATCTCTACTAATTCTTGTGCTTTCTCGGCATCGTCCGCATGACTTACTCCGATAATTTGATTCTTAAAATCGCCTGCTCTTTCCTCGAGTATATTTACCATTGATTTTAGTGCCTTGTTTTTACCGCGTACCTTTTGATAGACCTCTATAGCTCCTTCTTTAACGTGCAGAATAGGTTTAATGTCTAATAGACTACCTACAATTCCCTGTGCTTTGTTAATCCGTCCGCCTTTAATGAGCCAGCTTAAATCTGATATGGTGAAAACATGTTCCACATGTTTCACAAGACGTTCAGTTTGTTTTACTATATTCTCGAAACTTAGTTTCTCTTTTTCAATTAGATTTAAGGAATATAGGGCAATTAGTCCCGTCGCTGTGGAACCTGATTTAGTATCAAATTCCTAAAGATTTAAGTAATACTGCCGGGGAATTTAAAGATTATGTTATAAGTCCTGAGTTTAAACAGGGCGTTAAAAATACAGGTGTTATTGTCATGGATCAAACTCCCCTCGGTGGATTTAGAAAAGTATAGAGCAAATTGTAACTTATATTTTAAATATATCCCATATTTTTAATTTAATAGTGTATCCCTAATAATCTAGAAAAGACGCATAAAATTGCAGGTAATCTTTAAGATGTGTCGAATAAAGTATAAAAACAATTTCTTTTAGCTATTACAGCAAATAATTAGTTTAGACTCTTTAGGGAGGCAGAATATGGATATATTTTTAATTATAGGTATTGTTGTAGGTTTTCTTACTGTAATAGTAGGTATGATTGTCAAGGGTGCGAATATTGCAGTGCTATTGAATCCTGCGGCAGCTATTATCATACTTATAGGTACTAGTGCTGCTGTTGTGAACTCTTTCCCCAGGAAAGAAATTCTTAATATACCTAAAATTTTGGGTGTACTATTCAAAGAAAGGCAAGAGCATGATCCGGTAGCTTTGGTAGAACTAATTGTAAATCTTGCTCAACAAGCCCGTAAGAATGGTTTATTGTCCTTAGAATCAAAAATTGAGGAATTTGATAATCACTTTTTAAAAGAAGGACTAAGTATGGTTGTTGATGGTATAGAACCTGATTATATTAGAGATATACTGGAAACTGAAATCGAATGTATGGAGGATCGTCATCGTGCGGGAGCACAAATATTCTCAGCTGCTGGAAGCTATGCTCCCACATTGGGTGTTTTAGGTGCTGTTGTTGGTTTGATTGGCGCACTGGGCAATTTAAATGATGTTGAGAAATTAGGGCATATGATCGCTGCTGCATTTGTAGCTACTCTTTTTGGGATTTTTGTTGGTTACGTACTTTGTCATCCATTTGCTTCAAGATTAAAGAGAAAATCTTATGAAGAAGTAAAAAGTTTACGAATTATTATGGAAGGGTTTTTGTCTATTCAGGCTGGAGAAAATTCCCGGAGTATAAAAATGAAACTGGTAGCAATGTTGGATCCTAAGGAAAGAGCTAGATATGAAGCAAATTCAGCAAAACAAGGACAAGAGGGGGTAAATTAGCATGTCTAGAAGAAAGCCACATGTTGAGGAACATCCTGATGAAACTTGGTTGCTTCCTTACTCTGACTTACTTACACTTCTTCTAGCCCTTTTTATTGTTATGTTTTCAATAAGTAGTATAGATAAGGAGAAATATGCAAGCCTCAGCCGACAATTTAGTATTATTTTCTCAGAAGGAGGAGGAATATTAGAGGATGGGTCTCTGATTATTCCTTTAGATGAATTACAGCAAAACAATAGTACTATTGAAGATGAAATGATGATGCAAATAAAAGAAAGTATCGATAGGGAAATTAAAAACAGAGGATATTCCGAAAACTTTAAGACAGTATTAAATAAAGAAGGATTAGAAATTGCCATTCAAGAGGTGGTTCTTTTTAATTCCGGGGAAGCGGAAATATTACAATCAGTGCATCCTCTGCTTAAAGAAATCGCTCATATTTTAAAGAAGTTGGATAATGATATTAAGGTTGTAGGACATACCGATAATGTCCCAATCCATACTGAAAAATACCGATCTAATTGGGATTTAAGTGCAATGCGGGCAATAAACGTAATGCATTTCATGGTTGAACAAGGTGGTCTTGCTCAGGAAAGATTTTCGATTCAAGGGTATGGGGAATTTGCACCTAAATATGACAATTCAACGGAGGAAGGAAGAGCGAAAAACAGAAGAGTAGAAATCTTTGTGGCTCGAAAGTACCCTTTGGCCAATGAAGGATAATAGCAAGTGAAAACCCACTTGAAAATAAATCAAGTGGGTTTTTTATGCTTATTGTATTGACAAATAGATCCGAGAAAGGGACTTTTTGGGATAAGAATTTATTAAACAAAGTATTATTGGAATAATTTATACGTGAGCAAATTATTCCACAATAATAAAAGCAACTAAATTCCTGACTATAAAAAGGGATAATTTTTTTTTTGCTTTAATACTGCCTGTTCTGGAAAACATGAGCAACGAATTCCAATTGTTGGCACGTAAGTTGCACTATTAATAATATGTAATTTAAAAAAAATTTATAAAAAGATTATATGTAAATTCATTGGTTGAAATACCAGAGATGACTACAAGGAGGATTATTATGGAAAAGCTGGCTACATCTAAAGAATTAATGTTTTCTCAAATTAACGTTGATAGTCAAAAAACCTTATTTCAAATAATTTGCGGAAAAGCCTTGGAAAAGGGTTTTGTTAAAGCTGAATTTTATCAGGTTCTTCTGGAAAGGGAAGAGACCTATCCAACAGGATTAGATACGCCTATTCCCATGGCTATTCCTCATGTGGGTACTCATTGTTGTCAGTCGTTTTTGTCCCTGGCCACTTTAAAAACCCCCATAGAATTTGAGAAAATGGACGGTTCTGAAGGAACATTGCCGGTTAGAATAGTGATTATGTTTGGAATAGTAAATCCTAATGAGCAAGTTGAGGTATTGCAAAAACTCAGTTGTTTGTTTCAAAATAAGCCGTTCCTGGAAAAACTCGCCCAAGCACCAAATTCTGATGCTCTGTTAGCAGTATTAGATGAGGTTTTAGAAAACTTGTTTGTTGTCTTATAGGTTGACCAAAAAATGAGAAAGGAGGGAAAAGGATGATTAGAATTGTTGTTGCCTGTGGCGGTGGAATAGTTACAACAACGGTTGTTACCAACAAAATCAAAGCCATTTTAGAAGAGAATAACATTCAATATACTATTTCGCCCAAAAGAATTGTAGAGATTCCAGGGATTACCAATGAAGATCTCATCGTTGTAACGGGGAAAACCTCTGCAACAAATAATGCAGGGCTCCCCGTAATGATTGGAATGCCGCTTTTTACAGGAATAGGTGCCCAGAAGTTTACTGAGGAGTTTTTAGCTAAGGTTCGAGAAATAGAAGGGAGAAAATAATATGACAATCTTAAAGATGATAATTGATACCTTTGGGTCAGTTATTATTGTTCCTTGTGTCGTCTTTCTCTTAAGTGTAGCTATTAGAGTAAAGCCCAAGGAAGCTTTCATGGGAGCTTTTTATATGGGTATTGGGTTGACTGCTTTCAACATCATTCTTTCCGCATTAATGACTGCGGTAAGCCCTTCCATTACCATGATGGTGGAAAACACAGGGCTGAATTTGCCGGGTCTGGATATTGGCTGGGGAGCAGGAGCCGCCATTGTCTTTGCTAATTCCATAGGGATGTTCTATTTGGTTTTTGGGATTATTATCAACCTGTTCCTCTTCCTGGTTAAATGGACGGATACATTTCAACCTACAGACATTTGGAATTATTACCACTTTTTGTTCTGGGCCGCATGTGTGCAATTTGTGACCGGTAGTTTTGCTTTAGCGGTAGCCTGTGCGGTGTTCTTGAATTTGATTGTTCTCCTTCTGGCTGACTGGCTTGCCCCTGCACTGCAAGAATACTATGGTTATGAAGGCGTTACTTCAACTTGTCTTTTCTCCACAAACATTCTGCCCTTTGCCGTGTTAATGAGATGGATTTTTAAAAAGCTTAGGCTTGATAATATTAAACTGGATCCGAAAGCACTGCAAAAATCACTGGGGATATTTGGTCAACCGGTCATTATTGGGGCCATCATTGGTATAACCCTTGCTTTAATCGCCAATATCCATGATTTAGGCAGCATGACCATTTGGGCCAAAATACTGACAACAGGGATTACGGTAGGGACGATCATGGCCCTTTATCCATCTGTATCCGGCTTGTTTGTAAAAGGTTTGCTACCCATAAGTAATACCATGAATGAAAGAATAGAGAAAGGAGAAATCAAGCGGAAAAATTTCAATTTATCGTTAGATCCGGCTATTTACTTTGGTGAAGAAGCCAACTTAACCTCAGGCTTGTTATTGATGCCGATTATGCTTCTTATTGCTGTTATTCAGCCTGGTAACAGAATGTTACCTTTAGCGGACTTAGCGGCTATACCCTTTGGGATTATTGCTGCTACTGTAGCTATGCGCGGCAATATTTTTGGTGTGGTGGTAACCTCTTCTATCTGGTACGGGATTGGCCAATGGTTCAACTCTTCAATTCTGGAAATGTTTACGCAAGCCGCTGCTAATGCCGGTGTAGTCGTAGAAAAGGGAGCTTTGATTTCTTCTTGGTGTATCGGCGTCAATCCTATTGGCTATCTGGGATACAAAGCTTTCATTTTGGATGGTAGCGGTAAGTTTATCGGAATAGGAATTTTAGTAGCCTTGTATTTAATCGCCTATTATTTCTATAAAAAGAACAAGGTGGCTTGGTGGGTTGCGGCAGGTGCCTCTCCTGAATTTATCAAAGCCAAATTAGAAGCGGAAGCAGAATAAAATACACAATCGCCATGTAGGAGCCATAAGCTTCGCGAAATATTACAAAACATTAATAATAACACCAAAGGAGGAACGATAAATGAAAGAGTATATGTTTCAGTTTCCAGAGGTTAGTTTGTCGGAGGAACATGTCATTGCCACGTATTATTTGGAGTCAGGAACATCTGACCCCATCAAATACGCATTAGCATTGGCCGATGAACAGACAACAGGAACCTGGGTAGAAGTCCCCGGAGAGACAGATTTGGTCAAAAAGGAATTTGGCGGTAAAGTTCTGAACGTGTTCGAAGTACCTGATTACGAGTTTGAGCTTCCTAAAGGAACGGAATTAAGAAGGTACATCCTGCAGATCGGCTTCCCTTCTCATAATTTCGGTCCGGAAATTCCCATGATGTTCTCTGCCGTAATTGGCAACCTGGTAAGTACAGGTAACATAAAGCTCTTAGATTTAACTTTCCCGAAATCCTTAGTTGAAGGATATAAAGGACCAAAGTTTGGGATTGAAGGCTTAAGAAAACTAATGAATATTCCTGAACGCCCCTTTCTTAATAATATGATCAAACCTTGCACGGGCTGGCTGCCGGATGATGGTGCGAAGATGAGCTATGAAGTGGCCAAAGGAGGCGTAGATGTCATCAAAGATGATGAACTTATTAAAGCAAATCCTCCCTGGTGCCCCTTAGAAGAGCGCGTCAAGAAAATTATGGCGGCAATCAAGCGGGCGAAAGAAGAAACCGGTGAAGATACCTTATATACTGTCAATATTACGGATAAAATCAATAAGCTTAAAGACAATGCTTTAAGAGCTATTGAAGCCGGAGCAAATGCGTTGATGATCAATACTTATACCATTGGTTTGGCCGCTTCCCATATGATTTGCGAAGATCCTGACATTAACGTTCCTATTTTAGCTCATTTAGACTTTGCTGGTGCAACTTTTGCCTCTCCGGAACATGGTATTTCTTCCCCTCTATTAGTGGGTAAGCTGGCTAGAATGATCGGTGCAGATATGGCGATAATAGCTACACCGTACGGCAAATTCCCGGTATTACATAATAAATATAGGCAACAGGTGAACTATTGCCGACAAGCTTTTTGGCATATCAAACCCATGTTACCCCTTTGTTCCGGTGGGGCAACAGCCCTGATTGCACCGCAGACAATCGAAGAATTAGGTTATGATATTGCTTTAGCCGCTGGAGGGGCAATTCATGGTCATCCCATGGGTTCTGAAGCAGGTGCAAAATCAATGCGCCAAGCTATTGATGCAACTATGAAAGGTATTCCCCTTGAAGAATATGCAAAGGATCATGTGGAATTAGCGGAAGCTATTAAAAAATGGGGCCGCGGAACTCTATTCGATTTGCAAAAATAGTTAATAGTTATTTTGTAATATCTGCTTTATAAAAGAATGACCGACAGAGAGATGTAATCTTCTGTCGGTTATTCTAAAAACTGAAATATTTTAACATAAGAAAGTGGGGGAATTGAAGTGAATATGGGTGTAAGTTCTAGAAAAAGGGATATTATCAAGTATTTTTTATATTTATTTGGGATTATGTTGACGCTTGGTACTACGGGGTTTTTCATCGTGACGTTAATATATACGTATATTATTAAATAATAGTAAAGACAACTGAATTATCTAAACCCATAAATTATTTTATGGTACAATGAATAACACAGCTTGGTTTATTTATATACATCTGTACTCGAAATTCCAGCACAATATATATTTGGGGATTGAGGTATTGTTATGGACAAAAAGCTTATGGAACTGATAAAAAAAGAAGATATCAAAAAACCTTATTCAGATGAGCAAATTGCTTCTTTGTTATTTATATCGAGGCAAGCGGTTAATCGTCTGCGTCAAAAATTAGGAATTCCGAGTCGAAATAAAAGAAGGGAACCATTTTTAAAAAAGGATATAAAACTATTAATAGAAAATGAACCGGATATTTCAGATAGGGAATTAACTAAAAGACTACAGGAAATAGGCTATGATATATCAAAGTTTTTAGTTTCATCTTATAGAAAAGAACTGACTGTTGAAAAGAAAACACCAATTAATAAAGTAAATGCTTCGTTGTTTGATTCAATAATTGGCAGCAAAGGCAGTATACAAAGTCAAATTAAGAAGGCTGAGGCAGCCGTTTTATATCCTCCCAACGGACTTCATACGCTTATAATTGGTGAAACGGGAACAGGTAAGACTTTATTAGCTGAAGCAATGTATCAATTGGCTGTATCAAAGGGAATAGTAAAGGAAGGAAAGTTTGTTCGTTTTAATTGTGCAGACTATTTTAACAATCCTCAGCTTTTAGTGTCACATTTGTTTGGACATGTTAAAGGGGCTTTTACCGGCGCTGAGTCTAATAAAACCGGTTTAGTAGAAAGTGCAAATGGAGGTATTCTGTTTTTGGATGAAATTCACAGATTACCTTTGGAAGGACAGGAAATGCTATTTTCTATTATAGATAAGGGATGTTATAGAAAACTAGGTGAATCAGAACGTGAACATAAAATATCGTTAATGATAATTGGTGCTACTACGGAAGATATCAAGTCATCATTAGCTTTAACATTTACGCGTAGAATGCCCATGGTTATTGAACTGCCGCCTATTAGACAAAGGGGTATAAATGAAAGATATGAATTAATAAAAAAATTTTTCAAGAATGAATCTGACAGGATCGGAGTGGGTTTAAGGATTAGTTCGGAAGTAATTTGCGCACTATTATTATATAACTGCATTGGTAATATTGGTCAATTGCGCAGTGATATTCAGGTTGCCTGTGCTAGAGCATATATACGTTATCTGGATTTTAAAGATGATATGATGAAAATCGCGCTTTTTGACTTTGATGAGCATGTTCAAGAGGGATTTATAAGAAAAAAATATGCAGCAAGAGAATTGATACAATATATGGACAAATCGATACAAATATTACCAGGACAACTACATGAAGAAATAATTGATGAGAATGATCAGTTTTTAATGCCTAATGCTATTTACGAATTTATTGAAGAGAGGCATAAGGAGTTGGTTAATCAAAATTTGACATATCCGGTAATACGAGAAATTATCGGAAATGAACTTGAGACTAAATTAAAAATGACGTTTCGTTACTTCGAATCAGTGGGGAGTAAACTTAAAAGACAGGAGATTATAAAATCTGTTGGCGAAGAGCTATTTAGTGTTGTAGAGGGAATGGTACAAATTGCTAAACAAAAAATAAATGCATTGAATGATGAACTAATATACTATTTAGCCTTACATTTTAAACAAACTTATGACAGGATAAAATATGGGAAACCCATAATCAATCTTACTTTACAACAAATTAAAGAAGATATTCCCTACGAGTTTTCTATAGCCAAAGATATGTTAAATTTCGCGGAAAATAAACTTAATATCCGGATACCTGAAGAGGAAGCTGGATATATTGCTATATATTTAAATTTGAACAATACTTCTAAAGTGAAAAATGACACGAAGGTTAAAATAATTATTGTAAGCCATGGATATGTTGCGTTAGAAATGGCAAAAATGGCAAACAGTATTATTGGAGAAACATTTGTTGAATCAGTATGTATAAATCTTGAGGCCCCCAGCAGGATAGCATTAAGGGAGACTTTAGAACTCGCCCAAAGAATTGACGAAGGTAAGGGGATACTGTTTTTAGCAGACATGGGTGTTGCCACAAAATTTGGAGACATTGTAACAAAGGAACTGGGAATTAAAACCAAAACTATAAGTCATGTGCATTCTGCGATGGTCTTAGATGCTGCATTTAAAGCATTATATAATGATATTACCTTGGAGGAATTGTATAATAGTTTTATAAATAAAAAAATAGAACAAGAGCATATTCCTAAAAAAAGAGTAATCATTTCCTTATGTCTTACAGGAAAAGGGGCAGCATTGGAAATAAAGAAATTTATTACAGTTGCTATTCCTGAGATTGCTACGTTTGATATTGAAATTGTGCCTTTGGCTATGATGCAAAATGATTTGGGTTATATGATCAAGATGTTAAAAATGCGGAATGATATCATAGGGATAATCGGTACTGTTGATCCACAAAATAAGGAAATTCCATTTATCCCGGTTAGTAATATTTTTAATGAACAGGGAATTACTGCGATTAAAGCATTAATTAAAAAAAGCATTTTGTTTTCGGATGAGAATGATAATTTTAATGCAATGGAAAACCTGCTGTCACGAGAGTTAATATTTATAGAATATGAGGCTAAAACAAAGGAACAACTTTTAAAGGAACTAAGTGTTAGATTGCAAAAATTAGGATATGTTAAGGAAGGCTTTTATCAAAGCATGCTCGACAGAGAAAATATCGGCGGAACTTTTAATAATGGATTTGCTTTTCCTCATGCGTGGCCGGAATTTGTAAAAAAACCCGTAATAGTAGTATGCACACTAAAAAAACCAATAAAATGGGATGATGACAATTATGTAGATGTTGTTATATTGCTTGCGTTTAAAGTTGCCAGTAATTTGTTAGTTAAACGTATTTATAATCTAGTTTCTAATAATGAGACAAATAAAAAATTGAAAAAAGCAAAAACGAAGGAACAAATAATTGAGTTATTTTTAAATAACCAACAGATTAATTAAAGTGTAATTTTGTAATATAGTATTAAGAAAAAACCCCTTGATTATTTATCAGGGGTTTTTATGTGGACAAAATATTTTAATTTGGAGCTGAGGAAGGGACTTGAACCCTCGACCTGCTGATTACGAATCAGCTGCTCTGCCAACTGAGCTACCTCAGCAAAGGTTGAAAAATGTATTACAATCAGCATTATTTATTATAAGAAGAACGAAGTTAAATGTCAATCAGACATTTGCTTGCTTGTCATTATCTTGATCTAATAAAAAAGCGGATTCTTTGGCGGCCCACCGGATTTTATGTGTTATCAAGGAAACTTCAATCAGTGCATGGAGATAATAACTGCCATCGTAGTTATGACTATGCCATTGATTGATGATTGTCTCCAGCTTACTCCAGATATGCGGTTCTTCCACATATATTGTTGTTTCCCCAGTAACTTTTTTTTGAAGTTCCCGATTATACCGGTCTAAAAGCTCTAGGCTGTTGTTAATCAGGTGAAGAATCTGGTAAAAGTCTGCGCTGACCGGTTGGTCTCCGGTTTTTTTCCGTCTTTTACTTCGTTCTTCCGCTAAAAAAAAGATGTCTTTGGTTCTTTGCCAGAGCCCTTTATTATAAGCCAGATAATCTCTATACAAGTGGGTATTTATTTTACGATTAGCGTGCTCATCATCTTTTGGAATCCCCAAGTCATGTTTATATAAGTCGTAATATTTATGAACATCTTTAAAAAGCTCTCCTACTTCCCTTTCCATTTCGTTGAGAGCGTTAGGCGTAGGAGGCGTTAATTGTATATAGTTTTGGATGACCTGATTAAAGTTCTGAAAGATAAGTTTATTAAGCTCAATCAGTTTTATGCGGAGAGGCATTTCGTAGTGCGGTGGTGCAAGGGTTATATTAACGATTAGACCGGATCCTACCCCGATAAAGATTGCCATAGAACGGATGAGGGCATGGGCTAAGAATTGGTCCGGCGGGGAACTTAATACAAAAATTGTGGCCATAATACCACCGGAGATACTACTGCGCCATTTAAAGCGGTTACAGATTAAAATTACTAATACCGTACTTAAACCCATCACTAAAGGATTGCCACCCATGGTCAAGCCTAGTATTATGGCGATGGTGATGGCGATTAATTGCGTTAAAATTTGTTCTAAGGCCTTATTAAAGCTTCTCCCCAGTGATGGCTGGAGAGTTAGGACAGCAGTAGCACCGGCAAAAATGGCCGGTTGTACATGAAAAATATCACAGATAAACATACTTAAAGCTACTGCGATCCCTGTTTTTATTATACGTGCTCCATTTATCATGTCTATTTAACCTCGTTTTTCAGTACAGTAGAAGCTTTCAAAAACTAACTGAGAGGGGTTGAGTGAAAGCAGAAACATGAACCCAAGCTTGTTGCATTTCTTGTATATCGTCTAGGGTGAAGCCGCCTAATTTGCCGGCTTTTATTTCTTCTATAGTTTCTTCCAACGGGATGACTTCAAATTTGAGTTTATCATTTACTTGGTATTTCCATGTCCAGATTGGCACACTTGTAGCTTCTTTGAAATAGGGGTCTCCCGTTACAGGATCGATGCCGAAATGTAAGTTAAGAATCATACTGGATTTTCTGGGCAGCCCATTTTGATCTGAAATAAAATTACCTAAAGAATAGATTACAAATTGGGCTTTATCAGCTCGCTCATAATAAATTTCAGATGGTTGAAGTACATGAGGATGGGTTCCTAGGATGACGTCAGCCCCTGCTTTGAAAAACATTTTTGCTAAGCGAATTTGTGCACTGTTTGGATGATCGTGATATTCTTGTCCGAAATGTAGGCACAAAATAATAAGTTGTGCTCCTTGCTCTCGAGCTTTATATAAGTCATTGATAATTTCCTTTTCATCGAGAAGATTGACGGCGTATTCTTTCCCTTTAGGGATGGGTAAACCATTGGTACCGTATGTATAGGCAAGAACAGCAGTTTTCACACCTTGAATTTCGGTAATGAGAATCTTTTCTTTTTCTTCTAAAGTACGTGCGGTACCAACGTGGAGAAGTCCCGCTTTATCAAGGTAGTCAAGAGTATTATTAAGACCTTTTATTCCTTTGTCTAGACAATGATTATTTGCCGTTGTGACTAAATCAAAGCCTGCTTCTTTCAGATTTTCGGCAAGTACGGCCGGTGAATTGAACCGGGGATAACCACCGAATTCGTTGAAGTCCACGCCGAGAGTAGTTTCCAGATTGCCGATTACAAAATCAGCAGCTTCGAGGTGGGGTTTTATTCTCGCAAAAAAAGGAGAAAAGTCGTGCTTATAGAGCTCACGTTGGTAAGCAGCCCTAAGGAGTGTATTATGCATTAAAATATCCCCCACAGCAGCAATGGTAAATGTTTTTTCGGCTACCGGTTCCGGGGCAGTTACCGGGACGCTATCGCTTATTGCTTCAGATTTACAACCGGTTAAATTGGCACCTAACAAGAGAATGAGGATAAAGCAAATGAATAGATATGATTTTTTCATAAAATTCACATCCTTAGAATTATAGTAATATTATACCAATAAACACAGGATTTGTCCTAAGATAGTGACGAAAATCCTTTCTTTTGCATAAGGTACAACAGAAATGATTTTGCTTATGCTGAGAAAGGGGAAAATTTATGGATAAAGATTTAAGTAAGAACAAGGTTAGAAAAATAATAACTTTGCATGATCCCTGTGATGAGGATTTTTTAATAAAAAGTTTACAAATATCCGGAGGTAAATTAATTAAAAAATTGCCTCTCGTTGATGGATATTTATGTGAATTCCCCTCAGAGGCTGATTTTGCTCTTGCTGTAAGAGTGGATAATGATAGAATTGAGGTAGACGATGACATCGAATTTAGACTGTGTTGGTATCCGGGGCTACCTTTTTTTCAACATTTATTCCCGCCATATTCCCCCTATGCACCGATTAATAAGCCGGTCATAAAACCAACTCCTGAGCCCCCTTTATACAATACAGAAAGGGTAGGCTGGGGTTTGCGGCGAATTAGCGCTCCACAAGTTTGGCAAAAACTAAAAAGAAGGAGAGTTCGCGTAGGAATTATTGATACAGGGATTGATTATAATCATCCTGATATAAGGGAAAGTATTAAGGGTGGTATTAACACATTAGATGGGTATTCTCAGCAACAGTTTAAGGATGATTATGGGCATGGCACGCATATTGCCGGCATTATAGGAGCATCGGGGAGAAATGCACGTTTTATGGGGATTAATCCCTATGTGGATTTTTATATTGTTAAAGCTTTTGACAGAAGAGGAAAAGGAAATTTATCAGATATCATTGAAGGATTGGATTGGTTGTATAGTAATCAAGTAGAGATCATCAATATGAGTTTTTCTACTATGGAAACCAATAATACTTTTAGAAGAGCCATTCGTTATTTAGACGATCGAGGTGTTATTTTAGTTGCAGCTGCAGGTAATGATGGAGGTAGTGATTCAGTAAATTATCCGGGACGGTTTCCTGAAGTTATTACTGTTTCCGCTACAGATCGGTATGACCGAATAGCTTCTTTTTCCAGTACAGGACCTGAAGTTAATTTTTGTGCGCCCGGTGTTGATATTCCTTCAGCCTGGCTCAACGGGGCATATGAATTAAAAAGCGGAACTTCCTTTGCCGCACCTCATGTAACCGGTATTGTTGCGGATTTGCTTAATTACTATGGGTATATGCCGCCGACTAAAGTTAAGGAAATAATGGTTAGCGGAGCAGTCAAACTAGCAAATTTAGCCAAGGAACAACAAGGTTTCGGGATAGTAGAACTACCGAGAATTATATATTAACCAGTTTAGTCACATAACGATGGTCATAGCCACAGTCCGGACAATAAAACAAATGAATACATTCATTAGCGGAGACTCCGTCTGCTTGATTTAAGATATTTTCCGGTAAATAGGGGCTATAAGGTTCATAGTAGTTTTCCAGTGCTCCTCCGTCCAACAGTTGTGTTTGGCAGTTTGGGCAAATAATCTTTTCAGTACGGAAACCATTACATAATGGGCATTGATACATTAGCCATGCCTCCAAAGTAGAATCTGTATTAATATTATTTATTTAGTTGTAAAAAACTAGTCCCAAGTGTAGCATTTAANGTATTCTTTTCTATAATAAAATAAGATAATTCTTCTACGGGGGAAAAAAACATGTCCCATGTTCGTATTACTTTATCTAGAGAAATGCTTCGGACTCTTTTGGCTAACCTAACTGATTTACGGTCCCCGGCTGGTGAATTTATCATTGAAAACGAAGTTGATGGTCTCAATGAAATAATCAGAATAATAAATTTAGTAAGTGGTGATGTTTTTGAGCAAACTGTACAAAAACAAGAAGGTCTTGTAGATTCTAAGGATGAGTGTAAAATATATGAATTTCCTCCCAAAATAAAACAAGATGTAAAAGATGAGGAATGAGTATAGAGTAAATTATTTTTAGAGAGAAGGTAGAAAAAATGTGGATTGGTGCCCATGTCTCAATTTCTAACGGATTAACTGCAGCAGTGGAAACGGTTGCGCAACTGAAAGGTAATACTTTTCAGTTTTTCTCTCGCAATCCGCGTGGTGGTAAGGCACGGGCACTTGATCCCGAAGATATCAAAGCCGCCCATGAATTGATGAAGGCGAAGAAGTTTGGCTTAGTGGTAGCCCATGCTCCTTATACTTATAATTTAGCTTCTGCTAAACAAAGTGTAAGGGGCTTTACTCTCAGAACCTTAAAGGATGATCTTCTCCGCATCAAAGAAATGGGCATTCCTTATCTTGTAATGCATCCAGGTTCACATGGTGGACAAGGTGAAGAAAAAGGGTTGGCTTTAATTATCGAGGGTTTACAAGAGGTTTTGTCAGACTTTCCAGAAGAAGTCTTTATTCTTTTGGAAGGAATGNCCGGTCAGGGGACAGAGTTAGGTTATAACTTTGCCCATTTGNCCACAATTATTGCCGGTTGTGATTATCACCCTAATTTAGGGGTATGTCTGGATAGCTGTCATCTGCATGGGGCAGGTTATGACCTTTCTGATTTTGGCAGAATTAAAGAAGAATTTGCTCATGTGCTAGGGTGGGAAAAATTAAAAGTATTTCATTTAAATGATGCGGTATTTCCGCTGGGTTCCAGAAAGGATAGACATGCTAAGATAGGAGAAGGAAACTTGGGACTGGAGACGATTAAAAATATAATTTGTGATCCGGACATGCAAAATATCCCGATTATTTTAGAAACTCCTAACGATAATACAGGTTACGAGAGAGAAATTGCTTTATTACAAAAAATTTGCTCGTAATGTGTAAAAAAAGAGCATAAAAAGCAAGATTAAATTTGTCAATATTAAATAAATATTATAAAATTGTAGTATAATGTAATATACCTACAAAGTGGTGAATATTATTAATATAAATTAAGGAGGTTCTGATTAGGACATAAAAAAAACAAAATATTAAAGAAAGGGGGCTACGCTTATCTTTATTAACTCTTGGCTCTGGTTGGNTTTAGTTGTTGTGTTTACACTAATAGAAACGTTTACTATGACTTTAACGACTTGTTGGTTTGTGATTGGGGCACTTGTAGCTTTTATAGCTGCATGGTTTGGTGCTTCTTGGGAAATCCAGGTTGTTCTATTTTTGGCTACAGCAATAATTCTCTTACTATTTCTCAGACCTTTGGCGAAGGGTTATTTTAAGATTGGTGCAATTAAATCAGGTGTTCCGGCATTAATTGGTCAAGTGGCAATTGTTGAAGAAAAAATTGTTCCCCCTCATAGTGGTGCAGTATCAATAAAAGGTCAAATCTGGACAGCAGAATCGGCTACTGAGGAATCAATAGAGGTAGGCGAAAAAGTGCAAATTGTGGATATTGAGGGAGTTATATTTAAAGTTAAAAAAATCTAAGCCGAACGTATTTATTATGAAGGAGGCGAGAGAATGTTTTTTGTGATTATTCTTATCTTGGCAGTTGCCGTAATTGCCATGAATGTCAGAGTAGTACCGCAAACGGAAGCCTATATCATTGAAAGATTAGGTGCATATTTAGGGACCTGGTTAGTTGGTCTGCATTTTAAAATTCCGATAATTGACAGAATTGCCTCGGTTGTGTCTTTAAAAGAGCAAATTAAAGATTTCCGTCCGCAACCGGTTATTACTAAGGATAATGTCACCATGACAATAGATACGGTAGTTTTCTATCAAGTTACAGACCCTAAAGCTTATACCTATGGAGTGGAAAATCCGCTTTTAGCTATAGATAATATCACTACAACAACTTTAAGAAATATTATCGGTGAATTGGAATTGGACGAAACTTTGACCTCTCGTGATCTTATTAATACCAGAATGAGAAGTGTTCTGGATGCAGCGACGAGTGCTTGGGGAATTAAGGTGCATCGCGTGGAAGTAAAGAATATAGTTCCGCCTGCTGAAATCCAAGATTCTATGGAAAGGCAGATGAAAGCAGAAAGAGAAAGAAGAGAAGCTATTCTGCGGGCAGATGGGGAAAAAGAAGCGGCTATACGTGTAGCTGAAGGGCATAAGCAAGCAGCAATTTTAAATGCGGAAGCGGAAAAGAAGTCAGCAATTCTTGTGGCAGAAGCGAAAAAAGAAGCCATGATTAAAGAAGCGGAAGGGCAGGCCGAAGCTATTCTGAAGGTGCAAAGAGCAACCGCTGAAGGATTGAAAATGTTAAAAAATGCTGCGCCTGATAACCAAGTTATTGCTATTAAGAGTCTGGAGGCGTTGGCTCAAGTAGCAGACGGGCAATCCACAAAGTTGATTATCCCCTCTGAAATACAGAATTTGACAGCATTGGCGGCGTCTTTATCCGAGGTAGTTAAAGAAGGCAAAAATACATAAGGTTTAAGGCTTGTTTCTATAGATTAGTTTTTATAGAGTAGAAATCATAGATTTAAAGTCCACGGATTTTAAAACCGTGGACTTTTTTAGTATGACGGACACAGACGTGGCAAGGGGACGTTTCACTTGCCACATTCTAATACGGGTAGGGGATACTGTTTGGAAATAGGGGCATAGAAATCTTATAGAAATCTGGTATAATCAGGGTGGCTTAAACTTCAGTCTTAAGTTAAAAATATAACAATGGTTAGAGGATGAAAAGATGCGTAAATTATTGTTTTATGGAGTATTAATACTACTGATTTTATTTATCCCTTTTGGCTATTGGGTGTATCCCTATTTAACAACTCCGGTAATGGTCTATGATGTGGTTATTTATGGCGGCGGATTTGCAGGTTGTGCTTCTGCTTATAATGCGGCCTGGCTTGCCCCAGAAAAAAAGGTTTTACTGATTGTACCGGAGTCTACGTCACATTTAGGAGGACTTGGTACGATTGGGGGACAGAATTTTGCTGATATCCGTTATTGGCAGAATCAATTAGTTACGGAAGGCTCTTTTCTCCGTTGGTTTAGGGAAAACGGTCAATTTTATAATACTCAGAAGATGGCCGAAACTATTAAAAAGGAACTGGCTCAGTTCCCTAATTTAACGATTCTTTATCAGCAAGACATTAAGAAAGTACAAACAAAAAAGCTTGATCAGGGTCGTTGTGCTATTAAAGCTGTTCTCTTGACCCCAATCTTTCGGGGTGAGCAAGGCGAGTTGTCATGGGGGAAAGGTCGTTTGCAAGTTGAAGGAAAGGTGTTTATTGATGCTTCTGATGAAGGAAGATTAGCGCGTCTTGCCGGCAATACTCTGCTGGTGGGACGTGAGGATTGGCCTGCAGAATATCTACCGCCGGATGAACAGAAAGAAGCCGGAGCGGTAAGGCAACAAGCGGCTACCTTAATGTTTAGAGTAACAGAGGTAAAAACTCCGAGTATACCGGAACAAAAGGGAGATCTGCAGTTTGTTACTGATTCTTTCGGTAGTTGGGCGATCATTGGCGGCAAAGAAACCTGGCAAAACAATCCGGTAGTAAGGCAGTTTAATGAGCACTATGGTCCTCAGGGTTTTGCCATTAAACCACTTAATGCTGCACAGGACGGTGCCGGTAGTGATGAGTGGTGGCTGAATATGCTTTTGGTTTTTGATGTGGACGGACGAGCGCGGGAGATGGACCGGGGTACACGCTTTTTCCCTCAAAAGGAACTGGAGGGTCAGAAAACCGTTGAGCGGGCATGGCGAGAAGCCAGAGAGATAGTGCAAAAGCCGGAATTTTTAGAGGCTTTGCGGCAGTTTAAAGTAGTAGAAGACGGACAAATGTACGGTTTTGGGGAAGCAAAATTAGTACTGGATCAAAACAATCAACCGGTCGTCGGTGAGCTAATGTATTTGCGGGAAACAGTACATAGTAAGCCTTTTGCCTTAACCACAGAGGAGGTTCAGCATGCGGGAAGTGGTCCTCAGGAGGGTAAGGATCTGGATAACTATGAGGAAAGAATCGGCTTAGGTTATTACATGATGGATATTAATGCGTATCTGTACGAAGATCTTTGGCAAAAAAATAGTTTTGTTTGGCCGGTAACCGAATATTTACGACCGGATTGGTTTAAGGCGGGCGGTCAGCCGAAGAACCCGGTATATTTACCTTATTCCATGTTAATAACAAAAGAATGTGTGAACCTTCTACTTCCTGGCTATGCTACGGGCTGTTCTTCTTTTGCCTGGGCGGAGATCAGAGTATTACCTAATTTAGCCGTTTTAGGGGATGCTGCAGGAGTTGCGGCGGCAAGAGCCGTGCTATATGGAGAAAGACCTGTAGATTTTGACACCGAGCAAATTCGTTGGGTTCAGGAAAAATTACGTGAAATGGGGGCACGTTTGGAGAAATAGCCTGTTACGGTCGAAAGCCTTCTCCTAGAACCTCGTAGACATTATTGACAATAATAAAAGCTTTAGGATCAATCTCTTTGATAATTTTCTTAAGCTGTAGTAACTCGTGTTTACTAATGACCACATAGAGAACGTTTTTTTCTTTACCGGTATAAGCACCGGAACCTTTTAAAATCGTGGCGCCCCGTTCTAATTTATTGATAATGGCATTAACAATGACTTGATCCATTTTGGAAATGATCGTTACTTCTCTTGCTTCATTACCACCTTCGATAAAACGATCAATTACTACACTGAAAACATAGAGAGCTACTAAGGTATATAGGGATTTTTCCAAACCAAAGAAATAAGCCACCATCGAAATAATGGCCAGGTCAAAGCTGAAATATACTTTGCCCATACTGATGCCTATTTTTTCATAGATGAGTCGGGCAATTATATCTACGCCTCCGGTGGTGGCTCCTGAACGTAACACTATCCCGATGCCTACTCCTGATAAAACGCCACCATAAAGGGCGGCAATTAGCAGGTCTTCTGTTTGGAAACTAAATCCGCTCGTTAGGTCGATTGCCACAGAAAGGGCTAAAACACCGAGCAATGATTTAAACACGAATTTTTTTCCCCACATGATGAAACTAATTATAAATAAAGGAATATTTAGAACTAACAATATTCCACCGATAGACCAGTTCGTAAGATAGTGAATTACCAGAGAAAGACCGGTAAACCCCCCTTCTGCCAAGCCATTAGCAACGATAAAATAATTTAAACCGAAGGCTGTGATTAAAGAACCCACGGCAATACCTAAATAGGATAAAATAGTTTTCATGTGTCACCCCTCCATCTTAATAAACAGTATTAGTATTTCCTTAAGGAGTCATAAGCTAGCCTAAGGAGAATTAAAGAGATAAAAAAAGATATAGCCAAAATTTAATAGATGTCATATACTTAAAACTAAATAATTGAAAGAGGTGAATAAAATGTATTGGAATCAACATTATGAATGTATGCCTCATCAACAATTAGAAGCAGTACAGCTTGAGAGGTTAAAGAATATAGTAGAAAGGGTTTATTATAATGTACCCTTTTATCGTCATAAACTGCAGGAAGTGGGAGTAGAACCCGGTGATATTCAATCTTTAGAAGATCTAAAGAAGCTGCCGTTTACAACTAAACAGGATTTAAGGGATAATTATCCTTTTAATATGTTTGCTACTTCCATGTCCGATATTGTCAGAGTTCATGCTTCTTCAGGAACGACAGGTAAACCTACAGTGGTTGGTTATACCCGTGCAGATCTCAACACTTGGGCAGAATTAATGGCGAGGGCTTTAACTTGTGGCGGAACTACGAAAAGCTCGGTCATCCAAATTGCGTATGGTTATGGACTCTTTACCGGAGGCTTAGGTGCTCATTACGGGGCCGAACGAATAGGGGCTATGGTTATTCCTATTTCCGGTGGCAATACCCAACGTCAGTTGATGATTATGAAGGATTTTGGCACCACAGTATTGACCTGTACTCCTTCATATGCCATTCATTTAGCTGAAGTATGGGAGAGCATGGGCGAGGATCGTTCGCAGCTTAAATTACAATATGGTATTTTTGGGGCTGAGCCTTGGTCGGAAAGAATGAGACAGGAATTAGAAAAACGCTTGCAAATTAGTGCTATCGATATTTATGGCCTTTCTGAGGTGATTGGACCGGGGGTTGCTTGTGAGTGTCAGGAAAAGAAAGGACTGCATATTTTTGAAGATCATTTTATTCCGGAGATTATTGACCCGGTTACCGGCGAAAATTTACCCTATGGCGAAAAAGGAGAGCTGGTTATAACTACTTTGACAAAAGAAGCATTGCCGATGCTGCGTTATCGTACCAGAGATATTTCTATGCTCATTAAAGAACCTTGTGCTTGTGGAAGAACACATATCAGGATGCATAGGGTTATGGGCAGAACTGATGATATGCTGATTATCAGAGGGGTTAATGTCTTTCCTTCTCAAGTGGAAACAGTTCTGTTGGAAGTCGGAGGAACAGAACCACATTATCTACTTATTGTTGATAGGAAAGGAAGTCTTGATGAACTGGAAGTTCAGGTGGAAGTCTCAGCGGAAATGTTCTCGGATAAAGTAAAAGGTCTGGAGGATTTAGGACATAAAATTAGGCATAGACTGGAGTCCGTTTTAGGTCTCACGGCAAAAGTTAAATTGGTAGAACCTCATACTCTGCCTAGAAGTGAGGGGAAAACGCAAAGGGTAATTGATCGGAGAAAAATATAAGGGGGTGTAAGTATGATTAAACAAATCTCATTGTTTTTGGAAAACAAAAAAGGCAGGTTGGCCCATGTATGCCGTGTTTTGGGAAATGAAAATATTAACATCAGAGCATTGTCTATTGCGGACACCACTGATTTTGGTGTAGTACGTCTTATTGTTAATGAACCGGAAAAAGCTTATCAAGTCTTAAAAGCGAATAATTTTGCCGTTAGCATGACTGATGTTTTGGCCATGGAAGTATCAGATACTCCGGGCGGGCTGGCCGGTGCTTTAGAAAAGTTAGGGCAGGCCGGAATTGATGTGGAGTATATGTATGCATTTTTGGGGACTACTTCGCAAGGTGCACTGGTAATTATTCGGGTAGAGAATCCGGATAAAGCACTCTCTGTTATTCGCCAATCCGGAATTAACATCTTGTCCGAAGAACAGGTTTATACTTTATAAAAAGGGATATCCTAGCAGATATGGAGGATTTTTGTTTAAATGAAGTTCAACATTCCTGACCCGGTAGCCTTTAGTATTGGCTCACATCCTATCTATTGGTATGGAATTCTTATTGCTGTAGCGATTCTTCTGGGTACATTCTTAGTTTTGCGCGAAGCTGAAAAACTTAAGCTCAATCTGGATCATGTCCTTAATATTATTCTTTTTGTGATATTTGCAGCTTTTATCGGTGCTAGGCTGTATTATGTTATTTTTCAGTGGTCGCAATATAGCCGGAATCCACTGGAGATTTTTGCTGTCTGGCATGGAGGACTGGCTATTCATGGCGGGCTACTCGGCGGTTTTTTGGTAGGTTACCTGTTGCTCAGGAAATATCGCATTAATGTTTGGCAAGCTTTTGATATAGCTGCACCGAGTATTATTCTAGGGCAAGCAATTGGTCGTTGGGGTAACTTTTTTAATCAAGAGGCTTATGGTTATGAGGTCGACCCTGCTGACTTGCCTTGGGCCATGTATATAGATGGAGCTTATCGGCATCCTACTTTTCTCTATGAATCCTTGTGGAATTTAAGTATCTTTATCTTTTTGCTTTGGTTGCGGAGAAGAAAATGGATCTATCGGGGAGATGTGTTTCTCTCTTATGTTGTATTGTATTCGGCAGGTCGTTTTATTATCGAAGGTTTTCGTACGGATAGTTTAATGCTCACCGGAAGTTTACGAGTAGCACAGCTGGTAAGTGCAGTAGCGATAGTAATAGGCTTGAGTCTGCTTTATTATCGACATCGGAATAAAGTTGATAAAGCTGATGTAGGTTGAGGTAAATTAAAAGCAAGCCAAGAACGGGCTGTTTCCTTTGCGAAGCAGCCTTTTTTTAATTTCTATCCTCAATGGAAAAGTTAGGCATATTTTTTTTCATAGACAAATATAGATGTAAGGAGAATTTGAGAGGAAGGAGGAAGATTAAAGATGAAAAGGGCAGCCCTAATATTTATAGCTTTATTAGTAGTTTGTATCGCCTTTTCAGGATGTGGGCTATTAGATAAGATCAAACAGGATTTTAATAGCGCAGAGAATTTGGCGGAGAATGATCCAATATTTGAGGAACCAACGGTAATTTTTGAGACTCCAGAGGACATTACTACCATGACTAACGAGACCAAAATAGTCACTTTATATTTCGCTGATCCTGTTGGCAACAAATTAGTAGCTGAAGAAAGGGAAATTCCTAAGGTTACGGGGATAGCACGGGCGACCATCGAAGAATTGATTAAAGGGCCAAGGGGAGCTGATTTAGAGCCTACACTTCCGGCAAACACCAGACTTTTGGATATTAATGTCCGTGAAGATGGGCTGGCAATAGTAGATTTTAGTGGTGATTTGATCAGGGAGTTACCGACAACGGCTACAGCAGAACAGCTGGCGGTATATTCTATTGTAAATACCCTGACTCAGTTCCCTACGATACAGGAAGTAGAGATGAGGGTAGATGGCAGGAAGGTTGATACCTTATTGGGCTACGTAGAGTTGCAGGAAAATTTGGTACGTAATACAAGTATAATAAAGTAAGCGTCAATGGGGCTTCTTTCGGGTTGGTAGAATAGGGATTAATACTCCTGAGAAATTCGGCATAGTCGATGAATTGCGGCTAGGCCGTTTTTTGTTTAATTGATGGAAAAGTATTGCGGAACTATATCGATTTATGTAAAATGTTAATGTATGAATTATTTAATAATTTTAAAAGCTAAAATTGTTTCGAAAAAGGGAAGTGTAGCTATGGGTTATTTTATATTTGCGTTCATTTTTGTTATAGTTACGGCGGTGATTTTTACTAAATAAGATAAGTTAAGCTAATAAAAATGATAATAAATAAAAGAAAGAAGAAATTTTATTTTTTGTCTTTCTTTTTTTTTTGTTTTTAGGGAACAAAATGTAATTTTCATCGTCAAAAATAAAATAGCGAGACATTTTTTGTCAATCTTTGTCAATTTTTTTATTTCCAGATATTCTCACCTTTGTTTTCAGAGGAATTTTGACAGTAAAGTAGAATATGTGTAAAGGTTGTTCTATTTGTAACAGAATTTTAGAGGTAGAGGAGGTGAGGTAATGAACAGGGTAAAACCTAGGTCTCTACATAGGTTATGTTTTCTGAGCTTTGTTTTGCTGCTGGTTTTTTTCGCAGTTCCGGTACTTGCAGAGGCTGAAGGAATAGTTAATGGCAATATTGTCAATATTCGTGAGGGGCCAGGGTTATCTTATACTGCAAAGACACAAGTTACAGTGGGACAAGTATTAACTATACTTGAAGAAAAAAATAATTGGTTTAAAGTAAGTACGCCAACAGGACAAGTTGGTTGGATTAGCGGAGATTATGTAAAAAAAGTCATCAAAAAAGTTGTGGTAACAGGTTCTAAAGTTAATCTTCGTAAAGGTCCCGGTACCGGATATCAAAAAACAGGGGAAGTAAAAGCCGGACAGGCTTTATCGGTACTGGCTGAAAAAAACGGTTGGTTTAAAGTATGGCTTTCCGGTGGAAAAGAAGCTTGGATTGCCGGTTGGTTAGTAGCAGAACAGAAAAACACCGGTAGTATTCCTACTAACAATACTAACAATTCAGGTTCCGGATACATACAAGTCAATACGGAAGTACTTAATGTACGAAGTGGTCCGGGTACCGGATATGCTTTAGTGACAAAAATAGGGCTTAATGAAAAACATAATGTTTTAGAAACCAAAAATGGTTGGTATAAAATAAAAGTGAAAAATATGGAGGGCTGGGTTTCCGGGGATTATGTAAAATTTATTCCAGGTACATCTGAGTCTACGGGAAATGGTCAGCCCGTTGAAAATAATCAGCCCCCGGTTAATTCATTGCCGGAAGGACAATTGCCAACAGCGGTTATTGTTACTGGGAATGTAGTCAATATCAGACAATGGAATAGTATGGATGCCCCGGTAATTGACCAGGTTAAAAGCGGTGATGCTTTGAATGTCTTGAGCAGTCAAGGGGACTGGTATCGTGTCAGTCTTTTAAACGGTAAAGTAGGTTGGATTGCCAATTGGTTAACACAGCCTTTAGAAGGTGCTACTACACCATCACGGGATACAGTTCCCAAAAAAGATGTGTTGATTGTACCTATTGCTGAAGATAAATCCTTTACGGTAGTTGATAATGGGGGCAGACCCGAGCTGGTTTTGAAAGGATGGACCAATACACAGTTTAAAGTAAAGCAGGGACAGGATCATAATTCCTTGCTTTTGGAGCTGGATGGTCGTAGTACCAGAAAGTATGAAGGGAAAATCGACCGTTTAGGAATGACTCAAATAAAGATAAGTCCTCAGGGTAGTAAGGCCATTATTGACCTGAAATTTAATTTTAATCCCCATTTAAAAATTGGGGCAACAGATGAGAAAAAGGTCACTACGATTCAAATTGGTGCTGTTTCGGTTCAAAGCAAAGGTATAAGTGGTAAAGTTATTGTTTTGGATCCCGGTCATGCCAGTGTGCAACCGGGGGGAGGTTTAGATCCGGGAGCAATTGGTAAGAGGTTAGGGCTTCTAGAGAAAGATGTTAATTTATCGATAGCGTTAAAAGTAAAAAAGCTCTTAGAAGATAAGGGAGCTCGAGTAGTAATGACCCATACAGGGAGTACCAGATTAACTTTAGCGCAACGGGCAGGGGTAGCGAATAGCCTTAATGCCGATATCTTTGTTAGTATACATGCTAATTCGAGCCCAGGAGGTTACTCAGGTCATTCGACTTATTATTATGCACCATTATGGAACAGTGTTTTAGGTGCACAGAGATTAGAACGGCAGAAATTAGCAACTTTGGTGCAAAGAGAATTAGTGAAAAGCGGTGGTAGAAGAAATATAGGTATACTTGAGGAAAATTTCGCTGTACTTAGAGAAACCAGAGTTCCTTCGATCTTAGTGGAAACAGCATACCTTTCGGATAAAGAAGAAGAGATTTTATTGAGTCAAGATTGGTACCGTCAAAAACTGGCTGAGGGAATTGCCAATGGGATTATCGCTTATTTTAATTAATGCCAATAAAGCAAACTTCAGCTTAGCTCCCGCTTCTGAGCGGGAGTTATTTTTTGTTATTTTTTCTTCTTAAAGGATTGTTTGTTAAGAAAATTGTCACCGAATAACAGGGAATATGATATACTTAGTTTGGTTAATAACAAAAGAGTATTTATACATATTTTGTGATGGGGAAAAAATATAATAAGTAGTACTGGGGGAATAATGCAAGAAATGGCGGTTATCATAGGGGGATATTTTTTTATTTTCTTTGCACGAATTTTAGATGTTTCATTGATGACCATGCGCACCTTGATGGTAGTGCGAGGTCAAAAGCTGTATGCAGCCATAATCGGGTTTTTTGAAGTAATTATTTACATTGTGGCGTTAGGGAAAATATTTAATGATTTAAGCAATCCCTTAAATTTGATTTCCTATGCTTTAGGTTTTGCTACCGGGAATTATGTGGGTTCATGGTTGGAAGAAAAATTGGCTGTTGGTACTTTTACTGTTCAGGTGATCACTTTAAAAGAACCGTTGGCCTTAACAGAAATACTGCGGGATGAAGGGTATGGTGTAACTGTTATTGAAGGTGAAGGGCGAGAAGGCAGACGTTATATCTTACAAATTATTTTACAAAGGAAAAGATTTAAGCATTTACGAAAAGTAATAGATGAATGGGATCAAGAATCCTTCTGGACCATTTTTGATGCCAGATCAACTAGGGGCGGCGTATTTACGCAAAGTCGCAAAGGAAAGTAAGTTAAGCAAAATCAGTTTATTTTATATAGTGGGAGAGAAAAAATGTCAGAAAAAAGAAATGCTCCGTTAGGTATTTTTGATTCGGGGGTAGGCGGATTAACAGTCGTCCGCGAAATATTAAAGCAAATGCCCGGAGAATCAATAATTTATTTTGGTGATACAGCCCATGTCCCTTATGGTGATCGCGATCCTCAAGAGTTAAGAGGCTTTGCCCAAAAGATCACTAATTATTTAGTGACCCGGGGATGTAAAATGATCATTATTGCTTGTAATACTAGCACCTCTTTAGCCTATGAAGAGTTGACAAATAGTTTTTCTCTTCCTATTATTGGAGTTATTGAACCCGGAGTGAACAAAGCTTTAATGACTACGAAAAATTTGCGGGTTGGGGTTATAGGGACTGCTGCCACTATTGAGAGCAGGGTTTATCAACGAAAATTGCGGGCTAAAAATCCGGATGTTCAGGTATATGCTCAGGCCTGTCCGGCTTTTGTTCCTTTGGTGGAAAGAGGCGCCCTCAGAAGTGCAGAAACGGTGGATATTGTTTCCGGTTGTTTGCACCCCTTTATGGAAAAGGAGATAGACACTCTGATTCTTGGTTGTACCCATTATCCTTTTCTACAGCCGGTTATTGCTAAGGTTTTAGGTGCCAAGACGCAAATAATTGACCCTGCTCAGGAAACGGTCAGGTGTGCGTATGAGCGCTTGCAGGAATTAGATTTGTTAGTCGATACAGCTAAACCGGTTTATAAATTTGTCAGTAGTAATAATCCTAAAGAATTTAGGGCAAAAGGCAGCGTCTTTCTTGGTCGGGATTTAGGTACGGTAGAAGAAGTTCTGCTATAGTAATAGGGTTGGGGCTGAATAATGGTATGTTGTTGTGATATTATATAAGAGAACAGGAGAAGGTGTGGCAAGGACGTGCGGTAGGGGAGGTGGCATATGTGGCAGGGGGACGTTTCATCTGCCACGTTTTTAAACCAAAGTTGATTTCTTATAGCGAAAACGTGGCAGATGAAACGTCCCCCTGCCACATATGGTCCCCCTGCCACATACTGGCACGAAAACGATGAAGGGTGGTGTAAAGTTTATGGAACGGGAATTTGGTAGAAAAGCTGATGAATTAAGAGAGGTTAAAATTACCCCTCATTATATAAAATATCCGGAAGGCTCTGTTTTAATAGAAATGGGCAACACAAAGGTTATTTGTAATGCCACAATTGATGAGAAGGTGCCTCCTTTTTTAAAAGGACAAAATAAAGGTTGGGTCACGGCCGAATATGCGATGCTACCTCGTGCTACACAGGTGAGAACACAGCGAGAATCCACGCGAGGGAAGATCAGCGGTCGTACTAATGAGATTCAACGCTTGATCGGGCGTTCTTTACGTGCGGTTGTTGATCTGGAAAGCCTGGGGGAGCGGACGATTATCTTAGATTGTGAAGTTATACAAGCTGACGGTGGAACGAGGACGGCTTCTATTACCGGTGCTTTTGTGGCACTGTTGTTGGCACTTAGGAAATTAGTCGATGACGGTGTTTTGGAGAAATTACCNGTACGTGACTGGTTAGCTGCTGTAAGTGTCGGTAAAATTGAGGATACTTTATGTTTGGATTTAGCCTATGCAGAAGATTCACAGGCGGTTGTCGATATGAATGTAGTAATGACCGGGGCAGGAAACTTTGTAGAAATTCAGGGTACCGCCGAAGGCTATCCGTTTACACGGGAAGAATTAGATAACTTTTTAGCTTTGGCAGAGAAAGGCATAAAACAGTTAATTGCTGAACAGAAAGTAGTTTTGGGTGAGGGTTATGATTTCTAAGTTANTTATGGCTACACATAATCAAGGAAAAGCTGCTGAATTAAGAAATCTTTTGGCAGATTTACCTGTGCAGATTCTGACTTTGGCAGATTTTCCGGATGAGTTTGTCATAGAAGAGACAGGTACTACATTTTTAGAAAATGCTCTACAGAAAGCTAAGGCGGCGGCTGAATTTTTTGGGCTTCCAACTTTGGCAGATGATTCGGGATTAGAGGTTGATGCTTTGCAGGGTCAACCCGGTGTATATTCTGCTCGTTTTGCCGGTGAACCTTGTGATGATCAGCGCAACAATCTCAAATTATTACAGCTAATGCAGGGAATCCCCACTGCGCAGAGGACCGCTAGCTTTGTGAGTGTAATTGCTTTTGTCACACCACAAGGTCAGGTTTTTACTACAGAAGGGCNCTGTGAAGGGATAATCTTAGAAAGTTTACGTGGAACAGGCGGTTTTGGCTATGATCCACTCTTTTATTTGCCTGAATTAGGAAAAACCATGGCAGAATTAACTTTAGCGGAAAAAAATACGGTTAGCCACAGAGCTAAAGCACTAAAGGCTATGGTTTCGGAATTGCAAAAATTATGTATGCAGACGAAGTAAATGTTTAAAGAAAAGTGTTAGTGTAGGAAACGGAGTTACAGGAGTGTCAAAGATGAAGATTGGTATCGTTGGGGATACGCATGGTTCGAAGAAAGCTTTTGCGATCATCAGTAAAGTTTTTAAGGATGTGCAAATGCTTTTTCATACCGGAGACCATTGGCAGGATGCTGTTTATTTAGAACAAATAATGGGTATTCCCGTGATTACGGTTAAAGGGAATTGTGACCGTGCGGTAAGAGAAAATGAGCTTTTGTTGACTGTAGAAAACAAGAGATTTTTTTTGACTCATGGACATTTATATGAGGTAAAATATGGACTTACTTCTTTACAGTTTAGGGCAGAGGAACTAGGTGCAGAGTATTGTCTGTTCGGGCATACTCATAGCCCTATGATTCTAGAAAATAACGGGATTTGGTTCTTAAACCCGGGGAGTTTGACCTGGCCGAGAGGCAAAGAAACATATGCTGGCATAATAATGGAATATAAGAAGAATTGTTTTGAATCTAGCTTTATG
>JGI24709J26583_10000619_pt1 | contig 30701 bp, 30 predicted proteins | sample BioPla2DNA1_FD_26583 | JGI IMG/M metagenome (IMG submission 26583) | reverse complement strand
ATAATTTATTTATCCTTTGTCGGCATGGCGGAACTGGCAGACGCACATGACTCAAAATCATGCGGGAAACCGTGTGGGTTCGATTCCCACTGCCGGCACCAAAAAAAGAAGTACAAATTTGTACTTCTTTTTTATTTACATATAATTCTAGTTTTTGTATAGCAATTTAGCTTTTAATTTACTTCATTAGAAACAGACTCTTCCTCTAGATTATTTATTAATTGTACCGATTGGTTAGTTCCACTTTGTTCTCCTCCAGCTTCTTCTTGTCCAGTTCCTTCATCTCCATTATCTGGTCCTTCTTGNNTTCCTGGATCTGGCTCATTACCTGGGTCTGGTTCATTACCCGGATCCGGTTGTTCCGGTACTTCTGGCTGTTCTGGTACTTCTTCATTACCCGGATCTGGTTGTTCCGGTACTTCTGGCTGTTCTGGCTGCTCTGGCTGTTCTGGTACTTCTTCATTACCTCCAGCGGAATCTTGATTATTAGTTTCGGTTTCTGGATAGTATGTAGTTGGAGGTGTTTCATCGTAATAACCAGGATCCTCATTAACTGCTTCTTCTGTACTTTCATTTTCTTCACTAGATTCAGCTAATAATTCCTTATATACTTCTTCATAGAAACTTATTTCATCATCTATATTATCAAAACTCTCAATAAATTCATAAGAGGGATCCAGTTCCTGTATCTTTAATTTCAGTTCATTTTTTTTCTCATTTTTTAGTTCTTCTTCACTTTTTTCTTCTAATTTTTTATTCTTCTCTTTTTCATTTTGACTTATTAAATTACTTTTCTTTACTTTTAAATTGTCTTTTACGCTAGCATATTTTTCATTTATTTTACTTGAGTAAACAGTACCTGCAACTACTACTACAAGCAAAATTAATACATAGGCTATAACTATGGATATTTTTATTTTTNTATTGTCACTTATTTTATCTTTTACTTTATTAACNATTTTAATAATATATCTTTTCACTCTATAACAGCATCCCTTCCATAATTTACATAAGTATATTTTATCAAATTTCATCAAATATTACAATTATGTGTAGAATAATAAATATTTTTCGCAGAAATAAGTATTTTTATTGTTTTTAGCAAATAATACTACTGCTTTGTACTATTATATTTTAAGGAGGATTATAATATGAAAAAATTTGTATGTACTGTATGTGGTTATGTTCATACAGGGGATGCCCCACCAGAAGTTTGTCCAGTATGTAAAGTAGATTCTGATAAATTTAAAGAAATGGATCAAAAAATGGATTGGGCAGATCAACATTTTATTGGGTCAGCTAAGGATGTAGATCCTGAAATACTAGAAGATCTAAGATCTAATTTCATTGGTGAATGTACTGAAGTTGGGATGTACCTTGCTATGTCTCGCCAAGCTGATAGAGAAGGATACCCTGAAATAGGTGAGGCATATAAAAGAATTGCTTATGAGGAAGCTGAGCATGCTGCAAAGTTTGCAGAGTTATTAGGTGAAGTTGTGACACCAGATACTAGAGCTAATTTACAGGCAAGGGTAGAAGCAGAATATGGTGCTTGTGATGGTAAAAAGAAATTAGCTACATTGGCTAAAGAAAAGAACCTTGATGCAATACATGACACTGTTCATGAAATGTGTAAAGATGAAGCTAGACACGGATGCGCTTTCAAAGGTTTACTCGATAGATACTTTAAATAAGATTTTGTAAAGGAGAGATTATAATGGGAAAAATAAAGTGTAGTGCTCGTAACTGCTCACATAATAAAAGCGAAATTTGCTATGCAAATATGATTACAGTAGTAGGCAGAAATTCTACTAAGGACCAGGATACCAGCTGTAGCTCTTTTTTAGATAGTGCTACTTATGGAAATTTAACTAACAATATTTATGCTGGTCAGGGGGAACCTTGCGATGCAATAGGCTGCCAAGTTAATACCTGCAAGTATAATTCTAATGAACTATGTTCTTTAGATACTATTAAAGTATCTGGCCACAATGCACAACTATATAATCAGACAACATGTGAAAGTTTTGAGAATAGATAATAAATTAAAAATGATATCCTAAAAATAGGATATCATTTTTAATAATTAAGGGGATAATTATTTATTGCTATATGCACTAACAACTTAATTTATATTAGCATTTATATATGTCAATTTTGTTACAATCATATATAAATATTATTTCTACTATAAAAGAAATGAATCCAGTATTTAAAATATGATAATGCATATGTACTTCGATAGTGTTCCATTTTATATTCTATAAAAGAAAATATAGCATGTATAAATTAAATATATCATTGCCGCTCCAATTGCTACCCAAAAAACTGCATTTATGCATTTTTTAATATTCTTCCTCATCCCTTCCTCCTAGTTCTTATAGTATTTTATTGCCTTATTTAAAAATGCTACAGTTTCTGATGGAGCTTTTCCAATAGAGGTTTCCCCTGCTAATAAAAAGCCATCTATATTACTTCTTAGAAAATAATAAATCCCCTCAACTTCATTAATATTAGGACATTGTCCATTTTTCATACTATTTAATAATCGGGTAGCCAAAATAATTTTTTTATTTTTATCTTTAGCCTTCTTTATTGCTAGATCTTGTAATTTCACCGCCTGAAGAATTCCTGCTTCTGGTACCAAGTCTCCTCTTCCTAAAATTATTGTATCTACTTTATTAAAAATTTCATCTAAATTATCAATCCCTTTTGNGGTTTCTACCTTNGCCCAAATTTCAATTTTCTTATTACTTTCCTTTCTAATAAAATCCTCTAAAGCTTCAATTTCCTTTTTACTTTCAACAAAAGATTGACATATTATATCTACATTATTTTTTATTGCCCATAAAGCATATTTTTTATCTTCTTCACTTAATATTTCTCGTCCACTGTTTATATTTGATAAGTTACAACCCTTTCCTGACCTAATAATACCTCCTCTTAGAACTTTTGCTTTAATAACACCATTATCCTTTGATATTATCTTAAATCTCATAGTATTATCTTTCATGGATATTGAATTAATATTATTTTCTTCTATTTCTTTTGTATTTATATTTAGGGGTATTATTTTTTTATACTGATATTTAGAGATATCTATTTTCTTATATAAATCTTCCCCACAAAAATATATTTCTTGATTATTATAAATTTTATATATATATTTAAGTTCCTTAGATACTCTAATCTTCTTTCCACATAAATCTACTAGTATTTTTATATTAGTATTAATATTTTTTGCTATACCCATAACTTTTTCAAAATCATCTTTATTAAAGTGAGAACAATTAAACCTTAGTATATTTACGCCATTTTCCATAAGCTCCTTAATAATCCACTTATCTAAAGTTTTCGGTCCCACTGTTGCTATTATATACATATAACACTCCTAGAAATTGCTATTATTTATTTTTACTACGTTTTTAGTAGATTTATTACCTTTTACTTTAGCTATTTTATTCATTATTATTGATTATTGTTCTAATTATATATAAAAAAGAATAAATATTTATATAAACCATTTTGGAGGGCAATATGAAAAAACTTATTTCTTTTATATTTATTTTGATTATTCCTTTATCACTTATGTCCTGTAATATAAACAGGGCTCAATATTCTAAACNAAAAAACAAACCAAATCCTGATTATTATACAAATGAAATATATGAAAGAATAATGAATAATGAGGAATATAAATTAAAAGTCTTTGATATGGATTTTTATGTTTCCTATGAGGTTAATGAAAAAGAACATAGTATTTTACCTGAATTTTTTGACTCCTTAGAAAGTANAAATTTTGAAGGAGAAATAGAGAATAATTCTTCTCCTAAATATAAGTTAATAATAGAATTTAGTAATTTTAAATACATAATAAATATTTATGATGAGGAGATTGTTTCTATTTACCCTTGGGATGGAATCTACAAAGAAGATATATTAACAATGGAAAATGTTCCTGACTACTATAACTTATATAAGTTCTGTGAATATATTAAAAAAATAGCAAAAGGATTTGAAGGATAAACCTTCAAATCCAATGAAAAAAAATCCTCTGACTGTGCAGAGGATTTNGTCTTATTTGTTAATTCTTATTTGTTCTTGCTTCTTCCAAAATTTTAGAAATTCTTTTTCTACTTAAGGGATTAATAGCATTGGGGGCTATTTCATTTAAGGGTTCTAAAACGAAAAGTCTTTCTTCCATTCTTGGATGGGGAATAGTTACATATTCATCTGTAGNTATTATGTTTTCATACAAAATAATATCTAAGTCAATAATTCTTGGACCCCATTTTATTATTCTTTCTCTTTTCATATCTTTTTCTATATTTAAGAGTACTATCATTAATTCCTTTGGACTTAATATAGTTTTTATTTCAATTGCAGCATTTTTGAAGGTATCTTGTTCTTTATAGCCCCAGGGTTCTGTTTCTATTATTGTAGATATCTTTGTAACTTTAATTTCTTTATTTTCCTTTATTTTATCTATTGCAGTTTTGATATTATTGTCCTTATCTCCTATATTACTTCCAATACTTATATAAGCAGTATTCCATTTTCTTTCTATTTCTACTGCCGCATAATTTAAATGCCTTCCTATAGGAGCCCAGGGTTTTTTTAGTAGTACTTTTATTCCCTTAACTAAATCGTAATTAAACAAAACATATTCTGCTATTTTTTCAGCTGCAGTTTCTATTAGATCATAGCTTTCTTTTTGAAATTCTCTTTCTATTTCNTGACATAGCTCTCCATAATGAACTGATTTAGATAAATCATTATATTTTGAAGCCTCTCTAAGATCTAGGTCTAACTCAAGGGAAAGAATAAACTTTTGACCCAAGGTTTTCTCTTCTTTAAAGACTCCATGGTTTGCAAAAATTTCTACATCCTTTAAATATAATTTATCCATTTAATTACCTCTNTCTTTTAATTATTTTATCGGTCATTAAGGCCACTCTTTTATTTTCAAGGACATCATGAACTCTTACCATATGGCAGCCCTTCATTATTCCTACTACTGTTGTTGCTAAGGTTCCCTCTACTCTTTCATCTACTGGNAGGTCTAGGGTGAATCCAATCATTCTTTTCTTTGATGCAGCAAGAAGAACTGGATAACCTAAGGCTACTATTTTNTCTAAGTTATTCATAACTTCTAAATTTTCCTCATAAGTTTTTGCAAAGCCTATTCCTGGATCTAAAATTATTTTTTCAGGCTTTATTCCAGCATTTTTTGCTATATTAATACTTTGGTATAAATCATCTAAAACATCTCTCATTAAATTTTCATAAGGTCTTTCATCCCTATTATGCATAAGAATACAGGAAACATCATATTTAGCTATAATATTAGCCATATTTTCGTCTTTTTTAAGGCCCCAAATATCATTAACAATATCTGCTCCTGCCTTTATAGCTTCCTCTGCTACTGAACTTTTATATGTATCAATTGAAATTAATACATCTAATTCTTTTTTTATTGCTTTAATCACTGGAACAACCCTAGCAATTTCTTCTTCTATTTCTACATATGTATAACCAGGTCTTGTAGATTCTCCACCAATATCAATTATATCTACACCCTCTTCAACCATTTCTTTTGCCCTTTTTAAGGCTGATTCAACGTTATTATAATTACCACCATCAGAAAAGGAATCTGGAGTTACATTTAATATTCCCATAATATAAGTTCTATCATTCAAATTCAATACTTTATTTCCTATTCTCATATCAGCACCTCTTTATTTTTCTTTTCTTCAGACCATTTACACAAATTTCTTGCTGCACAATCAAAACAATTTCTTGATAATTTATCACTTTCATAAATAATTTTTGATAAAGAATTCGAATTCTTATTTCTATGATTTGCTATNCATTTTATAATTGTATCTTTATCTTCCCTAGAGAATTCTATATCTTTTAATATTTCNTTAGCAATTTCAGCGCTTGCAATATGATGATCAATTCCTTCTTTATATTCACTTACTCTTCCTATGTCATGTAAAAGTGCAATTGCATAAATTACTTCTTTCTTAAAATTTAGTTTCTTTTCTAAAACTTCAATATAAGAAATTCTTGCTACATCTAATAGATGAGATAAAGAATGTTTGCAAAAAATCCTATTCTTTTCTAATTCTTTTAGTTCTGCTAATAAACTTTTGTATTTGGGGTGATTTAATATTTTATTTACTTTTTCCATATTTTAGCCTCTTATTTTATTAAGTCTAATACTTCTCTTCTTAAATTATAATCTTCTCTAAAAGTTCCTTTAAAAGCTGTTGTTACAGTTTTAGTTCCTGGTTTTTTTACTCCCCTCATAGTCATACACATATGCTCTCCCTCTATTACAACCATAACACCTTCAGCATCTAAGTAGTTCATCACTGCATTTGCAACTTCATTTGTTAATCTTTCTTGTAACTGAGGCTTTTTTGCATAAATCTCAACACATCTTGCCAGCTTTGAAAGTCCTACAACCCTTCCCTTTGGAATATATGCAATATGGGCCTTACCGTAAAAAGGAACTAAATGATGTTCGCACATTGAATAAAATGTAATGTCCTTTTCTAAAACTAAATTATTCTCCTCCACCTCAAAAGTTTTTAATAATTCTTTTTCTGCATTTTCACCTAAGCCTGAAAATATTTCCTCATACATCCTGGCAATTCTTTCTGGTGTTTCTATAAGTCCTTCCCTATTTGCATCTTCACCAATACCTTCTAAAATTAATTTAACCCCTTCAATTATCTTTTCCTTGTTCAAGGCCAATTCCCTCCTTCTCATCTCGTTTTTATATATTTTAAATAAACTAATTTAATATTCATTAGTTAGTATTAAAAACCTGTTTATTATGTTAAAATACCTTTAATGAATTGATTATATCATTAAATTAACATTAATTGAAAGGAGATTATTAATGTTTAGCTGCGATTTACATATACACTCTACATATTCAGATGGTAGAGCTCTTCCTAAAGCTATTGTTACTATGGCAAAAGAAAGAAGTTTAGACTGCTTTGCCATAACTGACCACGATACTCTTTCTGGAATAAATGAGGCCCTAGAAGAAGCTGCAAGACTTAATATTAACTTAATTCCTGGAATAGAATTATCTACTGAATATAAGGGAGAGTCTGTTCATGTCTTAGGCTTTTTTAATAAAGAATCTTACAAAAATGATACGTTAAATAAAACACTTGAGAACTTCAAAGCTAATAGAATTTCTAGAGCTTACAAAATTGCAGAAAATCTAGAAAAATATCATGATATTAAAATAGATGTAAAGAAGGTTTTATCTTATGGAAAGGATACAATTGGAAGGCCCCATATTGCTAAAGCAATAATTGATGCTGGCTATCCTTATGATCATGATTATATTTTTAATAACTTTATTGGTAATCATTGTCCTGCCTATATTCCATCTACCAAACTTTCTACACAAGAAGGAATAAACTTACTAAAAAAATATAATGCTGTTGTTTTTTTAGCCCATCCTGTTCTAGCAAAAAAATCTCCAGTAGAAGAATTATTAGATCTTGGATTTGATGGTCTTGAAGCTATTTATTTTCAAAATAAAGAGGAAGACACAATAAGATTTTTAAAATTAGCAAAAGAAAGAAATTTATACATATGCTGTGGCTCTGACTATCATGGAATTGAAAATGATACAAGGCATGGTAATGTTGGTGATGTTATCATCCCTCAAGATGAAGATATATTAAAAATGCTAAACTGGACTAAAAACATTAATTTATAACTCTTTTTATAATCACAATTCAAAATACACAATTAACAATTGAGGCAACTTTTCAGCAAGCTGAAAAGTCACCTTAATTGTTAATTGTTAATTTCTAATTAATTACTGTGAACTGGGAAAATTGCTAAGAATCTTCCTCTACCCCCTATTATTTTTCTCTTCTGTTATTTTATTTGTGTCATCCTTATACCACTTACATTCGGTAGTTGGGTTACTAACAATACCTAGGGCTACAAGTATGGTTAATATAGCTGTTGTTATAGTTTCATATTGCTCTGGAATTATTTCCATCCCCATGGCATTTAAAACCATTGGAATTAGAGCAAATAAAGAAACCCAAAATCCGTAGTTCTTAAATCTACTGGCATCTATTTTCATTTTATCGCCTCCTTTTCTTTATATAATATTCACAAGTGTTAAACTATGTGAAGTAAAATAAAAAAAGACTGCAAAAAACAGCCTTTTTTATAATTCAGCTTTGCTGAATTATCTCCTAAATTGTCAAGTATCAATTGCTCCTACTCTTCCTCTAAAAATGCCTTGTATCCTCTCATTGTTTCGTAAACATCTAATTTACTAGAAACTTCCCATGGTGCATGCATGTTTTGCAGAGGAACTCCACAATCTATAACTTCCATATTGTATTGTGCTAAAATATATGCGATAGTTCCACCGCCACCTTGATCTACCTTACCAAGCTCACCAGTTTGGTAATCTACATCATTTTTATCCATTATGTTTCTAAGCCAAGCAATAAATTCTGGATTTGCATCATTACATCCTGACTTTCCTCTTGCACCAGTATATTTGCTTAATACAATACCTTTTCCAAAGTATGCAGAATTATTTTTTTCCATAACTGATGGATAATTTGGATCATAAGCTACTGTAACATCTGCAGATAACATTTTTGAATTAGCTAAAGCTCTTCTTAATTTTAATTCAGAATATTCTCCTGCCCTATCCATAATTTCTGCTACAGTATTTTCAAAGAATTTTGAATGCATTCCTGTTGCACCAACACTTCCGATTTCTTCTTTATCTACTAGTAAAACTACAGAAGTATATTTTGTTTTATCTATATCTAACAAGGCCATTAGAGATGTATATGCACAAACTCTATCATCTTGACCATATCCTAAAACCATGCTTCTATCTAAACCATAATCTCTGGCTCTTCCTGCAGGAACAACTTCTATTTCAGCAGAAACAAAGTCTTCTTCATCAAAATCATACTTTTCTTTTAATATGTTTAATATATTAGCTTTAGCCCCTTCTTTTTCTTCCCCTGTTAAAGGAATGCTTCCTACTAAAAGGTTTAAATCTTCCCCTTCAATTACTTCATTTGCCTTTTTTTGTTGTTGTTTTGCAGCTAAATGAACTAATAAATCTGAAACACCTATTACTGGNTCCCTTGGGTCTTCACCTATTACTACATTTACTTTAGTTCCGTCTTTTTTAACAACTACTCCATGTAAAGCTAAAGGTAATGCAACCCATTGGTATTTTTTAATTCCGCCATAATAGTGAGTTTCCATCATTGCTAGATTTGTATCTTCATATAATGGATTTTGTTTTAAGTCTAATCTTGGCGAATCTACATGGGATCCAATGATTCTCATTCCCTTTTCTAAAGGTTCTTCTCCAATAAGGAATAAGGCTAAAGACTTATCCTTATTATTAACATAAATTTTATCCCCAGCTTTAATTGTTTCATTATTTTCTATAATTTCATTAAAATCTTTATATCCTAGAGCCTTTGCCATTTCAATGCTTGTTAAAACACATTCTCTTTCAGTTTTACACATTGAAAGAAAATCAATATATCCATCAGAAAATTTAAATAACTCTTCTCTCTTTTCACCTTGATACTTTTCCCAAGAACTTTTCTTTACTTTGTTTTCCATATGAATTCCTCCTATATATTTCCCTACTGTATTATACTATCCATTCTCTTTTCAATTATATCTACTGCTGTTACATCTGACATTAAAGAGTGTCTATAGTTTACAGCTGCTGCTTCAATTATTACAGCAATATTTCTACCAGGACGGACAGGTATTCTCAACTTTTTAACCTTTACACCTAAGATTTCTTCATATTCATTATTCAATCCTAGCCTATCGTAATCGCCATCATCTTTCCAATGTTCAAAATGCATTACAAGGTTAATTTCCTTTTCTGGTGAAATAGAACTTAAGCCATAAAGAGAGGCTACGTCTATAATTCCAATCCCTCTAACTTCAAGCATTCCAATAGTTATTCTAGGAGATTTTCCAATTAATTCTCCGTCTATTTCCCTAATATCTACAGCATCATCTGTTACAAGTCTATGACCTCTTTTTATTAGTTCTAATGCTGTTTCGCTCTTTCCTATTCCGCTTTCTCCTGTTATTACAATTCCAACACCATATACATCTAATAATACGCCATGAATTCTTGTTTCAGGAGCTAGTTGCCCAGCTAGGTAGATAGTTAACATACTTATAAATTTAGTTGTCACTAAATTAGTTCTGATTAACCAAACTTTATTCTCTTTAGCTGCTTTTAACATTTCACTATGAGGTTCCAAATCTCTTGTTATTACCAGGCATTTTAAATTAAAGCTAAAATATTTATCTATCCTCTTCCTTCTTAGATCCATGCCCATATCTTCTAGGAAACTCCATTCAGCTTTTCCTATAACCTGTATTCTCTCAGGTGCAAAATAGTTATAGAATCCAGATAATTGCAATCCTGGTCTATTTACATCATTAACTGCAATTTCTATATTCTTTTCCCCTTCTACTAGGATTTCCATATCAAAATCCTTTATTAACTTTTCAACAGTAACTGACAATAATATCACCCTTTAATTATTTCTTTTTTTTGGTTCAATTTTTTCTAGGTTAGCTCTTAGGCTTCCCGTAATACTATCTATATATATCCTTCTTAACTTTTGTTGTTCTTCTTTTTCTACATCATTTAGTCCTTCTGTTTTACTTTTTTTAGCAAGTTCGTTTATTCTTTTTATTACTTCATCCATATTTATCTTTTCGTAACTCATATATATTTTCCTTTCATTTTTTTAACTCTTTATTATATTTTACCTTCTATTTCCGCCAATATCAACTTATTACATAAAGAATAAATTATAAATATTTTATCCTCTATAATATTCTAAAAAATAAATTCTAGCCTAATTTAATTTTAATTGTTTTTTCTTGTAGAATTACTTCTTTTTTGTAAAATTTTGTTTATATTTGTTTTACGTTTTTGTTTTACATTTTTATACTATTTGGTATAATATTGTTATACAAAGAAGCAATTTGTAAATAAATGGAGGTGGATTGAAATGAGCAAAAGATTTAAAAGAAAAATACTAATCCGCAAGAAGTTACTTAACTTTTTATTAGTATATCTTTCCCCTAGAAACAAACTTATTTTATATCTTTCGCAAGATTTAGACAAGCTTATCACCAAAGCACAAAAAAGAACTTATATTAGATACTTAAGAAAAAACTCAATAAATATATTCCTCAATAGAGTAGCTTAATAACATATTATTTAGTCTAACTTAATAACATATTATTTAGTCTAACATATTATACTTAAAGTAAAACATTATTTGAAATACACATAATGAAGAACATATAAACGTTCTTTATTTTTACATAAAAAATACCTCAAATATGAGGTATTAATTTTGCTCTTTTATTTAATTATATAATCTTTTACCAGATCTTCAATTGATATATCATTAGTATAATCAGTAAATAAGGCAAAAAACTCCATAGCTTCATAGTTTGATGGATCTATTTGCATAGCCATAACTTCTCCTGATATATCTAATTNTTCCACTATTTCTTCTATAATATCTAATACTTCATCATTTCCATAATCGTATAGATAAGGCAACAGGGATTCCTTATACCATTCTATGCTTTGTTCTTCAAAATCGCTTGTTTCATTAGCATAACTTTTTGCTGCATCCAAAACATCCTTATCAAAATCAAAATAAAATCTAATTAAAAATAAATTTTCTTCATTTCTTAATTCTTCAATATCATTTATAAGATTCTCTTCTAAAATGCTTATTATTTTATCGCACTCCATAATTTTTCCCCCTAAACTAATATAATAATTTTTTATACTCTTTTTTTACTTCTAAAAATTCTTTGTCATCTTCAACTAAATTTAATTCTTCCTTTCCATTTACTATATCAATTCTAAATATATATAAATCATCAGAAGATTCATCTAAGGGTGCTAATAGCAGATATTCTTTTTTTTCTAAATATATTCGTGCTACTGCTTCAAATTCTACAACACTGCCTTCTTCATCTAAGAATTTCATTATTTCTACTTCATCTTTATTTATATTCTTTTCTTCCATTTTTTTCTCCTTTACTTGTTATATATTTAATATATTATATCGAAACAAATATTTTTACCAGTGCATTTTATAAAAATATGTTTCTCTTATATATAATTATTTATTCATTAGCTTAATTCTACTTAGATTACTGAAATTTTAAATCGACAAAGGAGCTATCGCATAACTTCATATATGCGATAGCCCCTACTTTGTTTTTTATTCTATTTTTTTCTTATCTGATATTTCTTTTTTAGATTTATTTTTAAATATATATATTCCAAGGCCAATTAAAACAAGGGCTAATACAATATATATAATTGGATTTGTTCCACCTGTTGATGGCAAGTCACTTTCTTTATTGAGATTTTTAGATTCTTCATCCTTACCTTGAGTTTCTTCTGATTTCTCTTCTGGTTTTTTTGCTTCCTCTTCTGGACTTTCTGGCTTCTCTGGATCTTCTACTGAATCCTCTGGTTCCTCTACTGGATNCTCCGGTTCTTCCACTGGATCCTCCGGTTCTTCTACTGGATACTCCGGTCCCTCCACTGGATCCTCCGGTTCTTCTACTGGATCCTCNGGTTCTTCCACTGGATCCTCCGGTTCTTCCACTGGATCCTCAGGTCCCTCCACTGGATCCTCAGGCTCTTCTACTGGATACTCAGGTCCCTCCACTGGATCCTCAGGCTCTTCTACTGGATACTCAGGTTCTTCATCTTCAGCAATACGATTTATTGTCATAGTAATAGTTTTTGTAGCTTGGCTTGCCCTTCCATCGTCAGTATACCAAGGTAGATTTATTGTTTCTTCAGTTGGCTCTATATGAAGGACAAACTCATTAACCCCCTCTTCTAAAGGAATTCCTTCTACATAAACATTACCATACTCCATAGCCCCTGGATATTTTTCATTAATATCTTCGTCATTTATAGTAAATTTAACTCCATAAGGAACATTAGCTTTAAGGGTAAAGGTATCTTCTTTGGTTTCATAAGCTATATTTTCACCATAAGAAATTCTCGGCATTGAAATTAGCATCGGCATGTCTACCCAGCGAAGTACATAATCATCAACTACCATGGAATTTCCACCTTGATTTTTAATTGTTAGCTTCATATTTGTATCTGTGGAACTATATGCCCAGTTACCAGCATCCTCAGGATCATTTTTTACTCTTGTATTACTTGTAAAGGCCTCTGTATCCCAGGAACCTCTTGTATATTTATATTCAATACTCTTACCTGCCATCATCTTAAATTTGTACTCAACAACATCTCTTGTAGTAGCTCCACTAGGTACACTTAACTTCCCTCCTGAAGCATTCCAACCGTTAAAATCACCTGCAATATAAATATCATCCGTTGCCGGTGTATAGCTTGGAATATGGAGTCTTAAAGTTACATCCACCATAACTAGGGTTGGTGTAACACTTTTTTCCTCTGACTCTGACCTATTATAATGATTATTAAAGGCAGCTATCTTATAAGTATAATTATTATCATTGTTTACAGTGAAATCTGTATATTTTGTTTCAGTTTTATCAACTACAGCTATTTTTACAAAGTCAGAATCTGCTTCTTTTCTATAGATTTCAAATCCTTCTACATTAACAAAGTCAGAAGTCCATTCTAGCTGAACCCTATTAGATTCTACTAATATATCTTTTAGAACCGGTGAATTTGGAAGATTTTCTCCATCATATACCATATTTGCAGTAAATTGATTTTCTTCAGATTCAACATAAGAATCTCCTAAATTTGTGGTTCCTTTTGCATAGTAATGGTATACTCCCTCTTCTGAAGGTTCAAAGGATGCATAATAAATTTTACTTCCACCCTCTCCATCTTCCTTGTACCTAAGTTTAACGCTACTTGCATTTTCCTTGCTTGTACCTTCCTTGTAGTANATTAATCTTCCTTCAAAATTTGGAACATCCTTTCCTAAATATTCTTCATCATCTGTTAATCCTGGTATAAGAACTTCAACTAAAATTTCTTCAGTATTAATTCCTACTCCTATGGTTAAATCAGAAATACTGCTTGGTTTATTTATTGATTTAATTTTAAAGGTTGGCAATGCAGTAGNTGAATCACTAAATTCACTTTCCCCTCCATCTTTAACTGCTGTAACATAGTAATAATATCTTGTTCCATCTACTACAGTTTCATCAATAAAAGTATTTTCTAAGCTTTCCCCGATTTTCTCTGCAGCTTGCCCTTCTAAATTAGTTCTGTAAATATTATATTTCTCAGCCCCTTGAACCGAAGTCCAAGTAAGGGTTACTTTNCCCTGCTCAGCTTCTGATTTTAAATCTGTTACTCTTTCAACATTGATAATATTATTAGTAGAAACCATCATATAGCCTGTTTGAGCAGGAATAGTTATTGCTATTTTTCCATTTTCAACTTTTGCTGTTGCCTTACCATACAAGCCATCTACTAATTCCAGTCCATTTGGTAAGAAACCTGTAACATCAGCTTCTATGGTTTTTTCCTCAGTAGCTTGGTTAATAATTAATAGTCCACCCTTTTCATTGCTCTTTCTTGCATAAGCTATAACATTATTATCACAATAAGCTGAATGGATATCACCAGTTGCAAATATATCTAAGTTATCATTTCTAACCTTTGAAGCTCTTTGGTAAAGATCAAATAATTCTTGATATCTGCCATTTCCTGAATAGGATCCATTATTTTCACTTATTCTATTCCAAGGAAAGCTTCTTCTTGAATCTGGATCTTTAGTTCCTGTAACTCCTACCTCATCTCCATAATATATTGTTGGGGCTCCTGGATATCCTAGCTGGAATATTGCAGTTAAGCCTTGTAATTTTAATGCATTATCTGAAGCCTCTGGTGCTATTTTAGTATTTTCCTCTTCCCAAGTTGGATTATCTATTTTTGTAATATTTCTTACTGTGTCATGAGAATCTACTAGGTTAAGCATTACCTGCCATGCTTCTTTAGGATAATTTTCTCTTATAACTTCTAAGGCCTCATTAAAGTTCCTTGCATTTCCGCTGATTATATAATTTTGAAGGGCTGCTCTAAATTGATAATTCATTACAGAATCAAATTGATCTCCTAATAAATAATGAGTTGCAACTCCCCATTCTTCTCCTAAAATAATAGGATCATCTATAATATTTCCATTAGCATCTCTTCTTCCTGCAGCTGATTTAACTGCCTCTCTAAATTTTTGCCATGTGGAAGTAGATACATCTGGTGCAACATCAAGTCTCCATCCACTTGATCCCATCCATAACCACCTTTGGGAATTTGCATATTGCATTTGCTCCTGAGCTTCTCCATCACTTAAACCTGTTAAGTCATAACCAATTACATTATTTCTATAGTCAACATTATTCCATTCATGTTGTCCCTCTATAGCTAGCTCATCACCTACTTCTGGGGATTTTGCATCTATTACTGGTAAAGAATCATATCCCCACCATCCTTCATACTTATAATGTTCAACACCATCAGTTACTGTTTTAACATTTTCAACTGTAAACCAATTAACAAAAGCAAAATCTTCAGGATAGGAATAATTTTTTCCTGTTAAAGGATTTTTTAGGGATTGATAATATTTTATAACTTCTTTTTCTGCCTTTTCTTGGCTCATTCCTTCCTGGTTAACCTTATCCCATACCCTTTTCCAATATTCATAAGCTCCAATTTCAGGATATTTTTCATATCTATCAAAATAAATTGAATCATCACCAACATGATTAAATACACCATCTGCAATAATTCTTATATTTCTTTCTCTGGCTGCCTTGGCAAATGCTTGATATACTCTGTCTGATGCAGCCCTAGTTGCTGTATAGTTTATTCCGGATGTTGGATCTCCCTCTTCGTTATATATCACTTCTCCAAACATAGGATCTAGGGATTTATAATCTGTTGCATCATATTTATGGTTTGAAGCTGCCCAAGCAACAGGATTTAGATATATTGCAGTAACCCCTATTGATTGTAGATAATCTAATTTTTGTTCTATACCTTGAATATCCCCACCGTAAAACTCATTAGTCCAAACATTATCTGTTTTTGAGTCTGGATAGTAAGGTTTATTTTCAGGGGTCCCATGTCTAGGGTTTTCTGGATAGNCACGCCACTCTCCCCATACCATTGATTCATCAGGTTCATTTTCAACTCCGCCATCAAAATATTGAAGTGGATAATATTTTATTTCTCCATCCTCTCCAATATATCCGCGATATCCATCCACTAACTTAGCCCTATTATTATCTCTGTTACCATCATAAAATCTGTCTGGGAAGATTTGATATACCACTGCATTTTTCATCCAATCTGGAGTTTTGAAATCTTTATCATAAACGGTTAAATTATACTGTAAAACACCCTCATCTACAGCAACACCTGTACCGCCGCTTAATCCATCATCTCCATACTCTACCTTTGTTTTGCCATCAATTAGTATAAACTTATATCCCCAGATTCCAATTCCCTTAAAATCTTCCTTAGGAATTATAACTTCATAGTAATCTAAGTCTGAAATAGTAGTTGCCTTTCTCATTTCATAGCTTTTTGCCACTCCATTACCATCAGTTAATTCTACCTTAGCATATTGTACGTCATCCTTTGCTACTGCAATTCTAAGAGTTACATCTTCACTTTGCTCTTTTATTGCTCCAAAAGGTTTTTTATAGGTTATGCTTCTTGAATCGAACTTTATTGCATTTTTATCTATTAATCCATCATAATTTCCTTCTGCTGGCTTATAATTATGAGTTAGTTTTTTATTTTCTGCTGAATAATCTATAGTAAATACAACATCTGAAGGATCTAAAGTAACTAACTTTAAATTGTTACCATTATCTCCATAGCTTTCATCCCAATTAGGTCCAAAAGCTACTTTTAATTCATAGTTTCCTGTAGGAATATTTCTTTGAAGTTTATAAATTGTTCCATCAAAGTTATAATCCACAAAGATCTGCTTAGCTTCTTCTGGAGACCATTCACTTTCACCAAATACCTTTTGAATATCTCCAACTAACCTAGGCCATTTGTCTTTACTTAGTTTAGGTTGATAATATGCTAGGCCTTCCACTCCTTCTACATTAATTCTAGCTTCATTTAATTTTTCATTTACATAAAAATTGACAACAGACTTCTCTGCTAATTCAAGGGAAAAATTATTTCCATTATTGCTAAAGCCATCCCAAGTTCCATTTTTAACAATTTTAAATTCATGATTTCCTGCATCTAGAACTGTTGAATATTGATAAAAGCCCTCAACTAAATGTTTAAGCTTTGTATCTTCACTTGTATTATTCCAGCCTTGGAAGGAGCCTGCTATATACCAGCTGTTTTTTCCTCCTGGTTGAGCAACTAACTCCTCTGGCTTTAATATATTCTCATCCTCTTCTGGTATTTCAACCTCTAAATTTGGTTTAACATAATAAGTTGTATCATCTCCATTTTTATAGTAAACAGATAAATTTCCATTACAATCTAAATATGCTAAATCTACAAATTTATCTTGTCCATCCTTACTCCAATCAGCTTTTCTTACTATTAAGCCAATTTTTTTGTTTTCCTTTGTAATATTGCTAAAACTAACATCGGAAACCATTCCAAAATCAGTTTTTTCGGTAAATGAAGCTACTGTTTCTTCACTATCTTTTTGTCCATCAACAACCCAGTTCCATAATTCCCAACCTTCATAGGCATTATCTTCTCGATTATAGTTTACCCTTATATTGATTTTTTCAAAATCTTTGTATAAAGGTGCATATTCTATACTTTCTGGATTAGGGTTATTTATATCTAGTACACCTGCTTTAATAATAATTTCTGTTTCTCCTTTAGATAAATCGTACTCTATATNGCCTGTAGCTTTTGTTTCCCATTCACCTTTCTTAACTATAACCCCTAACTGCCCTTCTTTTGGAACCTCTAAAAGGGCATAAACTCCTTGTTCATCTTCATGGGTAAATTCAATAGATTTCCCAGTTTCATTAGTGTGCCAAATCCAAAGATTCCATCCTGCATAGTCGCCATCTTCTTTAAAAAATCTTACTTTTACTTTTTGATTTTCTAAAGTCTCTCCTTTGACAACTTTACTAGGAAGGGGCACTAAAGAGAAAATAAATAAAAATAAGATTAAAATACTTATTTTACTCTTATGCCTTAAAATGTTTTTTCCTTTCATAAACTCCCTCCTTCAAAATAATTAGAAACGTTTTCAAAGTTGATTAAAAAAATTATAGTCCCACCTTAATTTTAAGGTATCCCTATATTTATTTCCATATATTTTATATTTTTTGGATATTAGCACAAAATTATGATTTTCACAAATTTATGCTTATACAATCAATCCTTTATAAATATTACATTTCTATATAATTAATAGAAAATAAAAAACACTTAATAAATTAATAACTATATAATAATAGTATATTAATTTGAGAAAGGATATTTATGTATATAAAATCTACAAAAAACCAAAATAAAAAATTATCTATTACTGTCTACAATAATACTGCATTAATATATGAAAAAAGAAACTTAGGAAGAAGCAAATCTGACCTTACTATTGAATACTTTGATATTAGTAAATATATTATTGAAACATCCTTAATTGTTTCGGGTATTAACTATAATTTTCTAGACATAAACTATTTGTGCTGTACTAAAAATACAAAGAATGATAATAAAAATAATATTCCTGACCCTTGCTTAACTTGCGAAAGGTTAATACCTAATTCTATATTAATAAAAGGCAATAATTATAATTGTAGAGAAATAGAAGTTTATTATTTAACTGAAAATATTCGATGGTTAAGCAGCTATATAGTTATTTTAGAGGAAGAAACCCTAAAGATAAGATCTTGGTTTAATTTAACTAATAATTCAGGAATAGATTATTTAAATACTGATATTAAATTTGTGGCAGGGAATGTTAGACTACCCCAAGGTGGCCCTATAATTCCATATAAAAGTGCAGCACTTGATGCAAGCAGTATAGAAGTTGAAGAACTTAGGGATTATTATTCCTATACATTAGCAGATAAATATGATGTACTTAATAATACATTAAAAAAAATCAAGAACTTCTCTACTTATGATGTTTCCTACAGAAAAATTTATGATTTTGGATATAATAAAACTGTAGCTGATATTACTATAAAATTTCTAAATACTACCGAAAATAATCTAGGATTTACCCTTCCCTCTGGAGATGTCTTTGTTTATGAAAGCAATAATAATAGGCTTGAATTTCTTGGAGGAAATTCAATTGAAAACATAGGAGAAAACAGGGAAGTTTCATTAGTTATTGGGGAGGCCTTAGATGTAACAGCCAAAAGAAATATTCTTGAGAATATTAGATATAATGATTATACTCTAAAAAGAGTTCAATTTATAATTACCAATACTAGAGATGAGGATGTTTCCATTTCTATATCAGAAGCTATTTATAGTCCTTGGCAGATGGAAGACTCTACCGATAATTTCACCCTAGACCCTAATGGTAACCCAGTATTTAAAGGTATTGTTCCTGCTAATTCAGAGAGAGAAATAATTTTCTCCTACAGATACGATATAAACATTTAGCAGTTTGTAAGTAAGAATTCACAATAAAATAAGCTGTTGCAGATTGCAACAGCTTTCCATCTTTTCTAACTTTTAATAAAGTTAGACATTCTTTCTTCATTGTTGGTAGCTAATTACTAACTTATTAATAATAATGATTATACTTTAAATATATTTACTACTGACTCTAGCTTATCTGTACTTTCTTTTGCTTTACTTGCACTAACCAAGGCTTATGCTGATTTATTGCTTGCTTCTAAAACCTTGTCAGTTATGTTAGTTATTCCCCTGCTTCCCTCTAATGATGCCCTAGAAACTTCATTCATAATATCTGAAATTTCTTTAATAGAGGTAAGAAGCTGACTTGATATTTGGTCAAATTCCTTTACAATTTTATCTATCAATACTCCATCATTTCTATAAGTATCTGTTACTGCTAACATATTTGAAAATTCATCTTGTAGATCCTTATCCATGAATTTTACTAAATCCTCAGAGCTATTTATTAAGATGTTTACTGCAGACGAAATATCTTGCCCTGTTTCCTTAATTTTTATTACAGATTCCTTGGAAGCCTCCGCTAACTTTCTTATTTCTTCTGCTACTACTGCAAAACCTCTTCCTGCTTCGCCAGCCCTTGCTGCTTCAATTGAAGCATTTAAGGCTAAAAGGTTAGTTTGCTCTGTAATTTCTATTATTATTTCTGATAATTCATATATTTTGTTAATTACCTTAGTTTGTTCAATTGCAATAAGTGTTCCCTCATTTGCCTTGCTAGAAATTAGCTCTGCCCCTTTTTCTATAGATTTAATTGAACTTTCTATTTCCTGGGTTGATGCAGAAGTTTCTTCCATTACTGCAGTTATTTCTTCTGAAGTTGATGCTATGTTTTCAAGGCTAATATTTAAATCATAAATATTGTTATTTATATTATTTACCGACTCTTCTGTATTAAAAGACTCTACTTTGACACTTCCTATAAGATCTGCCAAAGACTTTTTAACATTATTAACATACTTTAATATAATACCTAATTCATCTTTTCTATTTAAAAGTCTTTTATCAATTTCGCCAGTAAAGTTCCCTGTTGAAATCAACTCCATCTCTGAAACTGCATACTTCAATGGACTTACTATATTCTTACTAATTGCCACTGCACATAGTCCCCCTATAATTAGCACAGCAGCCATTACAAGAAATAGTACATATATCAAATTATTCATTGCTTTTGCATTATCTACCTGCAAATTCCTTTCCGTATTTCAAGTAATTTTCATATTCCTTTGATTGAAACTCCTGATTATTATTTAAAATAATTTTATATAGACTGATTTCCATGCTTCTTTCAGTAATTATGGAATTATTTAAGCTAACCACTGAAGAAAGATTTTCATCATACATCTTTTCCATTCTTAAATCAGCCTGTTTAATTTGAAAGATTCCTAGTGCTCCAATTAATAACATCATAGCAGTTAATATTGAAGATAATAAAATTATTTTAAATTTTACATTTAAATTTTCCATTATTATGACCCTTTCTTATGATTATCATACAATTATCCTATAAATAACATATTTAGTCAAAATAAACTTATATTATTTTGCCAAAAAAGAAATATTTAGCATTTAAATGTAGTATTTTGAATTAAAAACAAAAAAAGTGTAAGATATTACCCCTTCCATAATATCTCACACTTTTTATATTTAATATTACTTTACTAATCATTATTATGTATGTATATAATTAATTTTACTAATCTATTATATTTAGCTCAATTAGAGTATCCTGCTCAATAGATTTCTTAACATCAATTACTCTTTGATTACTTGAACCCCTATACTTCAAACTAATATCTCTTTTATCAATCTCAAATCTTCCATCAATTAATACATCTGCTAATAATAAAATTTTTCTTTTTTTCTCATCTTTAATTATATCTTCATATAAATATCCTGACCAAATCCAAATTGATTTTCCAACTTCATTTTTTATCCTTTTTAATAAATTATATAAGTCATCATCCTTTGTTTGGTCCATAGGTTCCCCACCTAAAATATTAACACCCTTTATATTAGGATTATTAGTATATCTTATAAACTCTTCTTCTATTTCCTTAGTCCATTTGTTACCATAATTAAAATTTTGCAAATCTTTATTAAAGCAACCTNTGCAACCATTGGTACATCCACTTACAAAAAGAGTTGTTCTTACATTTGGGCCATTGCTAACATCGAATTTTCTTATTTTCGCATAATTCATTTGAACACCCTCTACTTATATTTTTATGAAATCACCTATTATAAATGAAGAACCCTATCTCCTATTTCAGCCGTTCTACCCTTATTCCAGAAATTAGTACCTATATATCCACAGGTTCTTCTCATAACCTGCATTTCACCTTCGTCTCTATTACCGCAAGATGGGCAGTACCATTCTAAATTTTCATCAAGTTTTATTTCACCAGTATATCCACAGGAATAGCATATATCTGGTTTAGTGTTTATTTCTGCATATTGTATATTGTGGTATATGTAATTAATTACTTGTTCTATAGCTTCAAGGTTTCTTGACATATCAGGAACTTCTACATAGGATATACATCCTCCAAGGCTAATATTATGGAATTGCGATTCAAATTTTAACTTACTGAAAGCATCTATTTCTTCACAAACATGAACATGGTATGAATTTGTATAATATAGCCTATCTGTTACATTTTCTATAATTCCAAACTTACTTCTATCTAATTTGCAGAATCTATATATTAGGTTTTCTGCTGGTGTTCCATATAAACTAAAACCTAATCCAGTTTCTTCTCTCCATTTAATACAAGATTCATTCATATGCTTCATTACATCTAAAGCAAATTTTTCTCCTTCTTCTGTTGTATGGCTCTTTCCAAGCATTGCTTGAACCATTTCATAAATTCCAACATAACCTAAAGATAGGGTTGAATATCCATTCTTAAGCAATTCATCTATCTTCTCACCCTTATCAAGTCTTGCAATAGCTCCATGTTGCCAATGAATAGGTGATACATCTGAAATTGTTCCAAGGAGCATTTTATGTCTTATTGTAAGTGCTTCTTTACACAGTTCAAGTCTTTGATCTAAAACCTCCCAAAATAAATCCATATTACCCTTTGCTATAATAGCAATTTGAGGTAGGTTTAGCGAAACCACTCCCTGATTAAATCTTCCATACCATTTATAATCTCCATTTTCATCCTTCCAAGGACTTAAGTGTGACCTACATCCCATTGGCGGAAATGTATTCCCTTCATAATTCATTTTCATAATCTTAGCTGATTGATAATCAGGTACTAACCTTTTAGCTGTACATTTTGCTGCTAACTTAGTTATATAATCATACTTTCCACCCTCTAAACAGTTATGCTCATCTAAAAGGTATACTAGTTTAGGAAAGGCTTCTCCAATTTCTTGTCCCTTATAGTTTTTCATTCCTTCTAATCTTTGTTTAATCATTTCTTCACAAATTAATGCCATTTCCTCTTCATATGGATGACCTTCTTCTATCTCAAGATAAATTGTACTAAAAGGGGATTGTCCATTAGTTGTTTGTAAAGTAGATAATTGATATCTAATAGTTTGTACACCGTCTTTTAATTCCTTTAATTTCATATCCTTTGCTAAGGATCTTGCTAAGTCTTCATCTACATTTTTATCTTTAAATATTTTATAATACTTTTCTTCTGTAATTTTTAAAAATTTTGCTAAGTGTTTTATTGTAATGCTTTGTCCACCATATTGATTACTAGCAACTTGCGCCATTATTTGGGTAGTTACAGTACATGCTGTACTAAAAGATTTTGGTGATTCTACAAGCTTATCATTTATTACTGTACCATTGTTTAACATATCCTCTAAATTAATTAAGCAACAATTAAAGATGTTAGATAAGGTGTAATCCATATCATGCCAATGTATTGCTCCTTCATCATGAGCTTGCACTATATGTGCAGGTATTAATCTTCTTCTAGAAATATCCTTTGACACTTCCCCTGCAATAAGATCTCTTTGAGTTGCTGCTATAACTGAGTTCTTGTTAGAGTTTTCTTTCATAACCTCTTCATTTGTTTTGTTTAGTAGATTTAATATACTTTCATCTGTTGTGTTTGTGTTTCTTTTAAATTCTTGAACAGCTCTATAGCCTTCATATGCCTTTGCAGTTACCGCTTGTCCATAATGAACTAATCTATCATAAACATAGGTTTCTATTTTATATATAGTTGGTGTTTCCTTATCATTTGTAAAGTATGCTTCTGCATCGTTAGAGATTTTAAGGGCTATATCTTCTAAGTATATTCCACTCCCATTTTTCATTGCTTTTAATATTGCTTCTTTTATTTTTTTCTTATTAAAGTCTACTATACTGCCATCCCTTTTAATAACTTTCATTCCCAAATTTATTTCCCCCTGTATTATTTATTTTCTAATAACGAGTAAATTATACACCAAAAGACATTAAACTGCATTTTACTAAACCTTTATTTTTCTTAAACAAATCTATCCAATTCCTTTTTTCTCTNTTTACTATGGTTTTTCAATATATTTAATAAATTTTTCCTATATATATTGTATGCAGTTTTTACACAACACAATATATAGTATATAAAAAGACAGTATTGCTTGGGTAATTCCCTTCCAATACTGTCTTTGTATAATTAAAAATCTTATTTATTATCTCCTTTGGGCTAAATTATCACCTATTAAAACTTATCTTCCCTAACCAAATATTGATTTCCATCTTGATCATAAAATGTAAACATTGATCCATAAGGCATCTTCATTAACTCATCAACTTTAACATTGTTTTCTTTTAATTTATTATAAGTTTCATCTATATTATTTGTACTTAATAAAATTGAAGGATGACCAGTGTTAGTATTTGGATTTTGAGATTCCATTATTAATGGTTTTATTTAGCAAGAGTGCTTTTTATCTATTATATTTTTTATAGTAAAAAGAGAGCGCTTGCTCTCTTTCTAGTTTATTACTGTTTTCCTTTCTTCCTTTGAAGTATTATAAGTTCCTATTAAAAAGAAGGCAACTGCAAATAAGAATATTATAGCTAAATATTTATAAATTTCCTGAAAAGCTGCTCCCTGCTGCATAGCTATAATAGATTCCATTACCCACCTTACTGGTGTAAAATATGATATTTTTTCAATAATGGAAGGCATCATGTCTATAGGAACAAAAGCTCCTCCAACCATAGTAAATATAATTTGTAGAAAATTAAAAATATTTGATGACTCATTTTGATTTTTGGCAAAGGATCTGCATAAAATTCCAAGACTAATTGAAACTAATCCAAAGACACTTAAAATAATAATCAGTTCTAAATACCCGAGTCCTATTTGTATATTAAGAAGTTTTAACCCTAAAACCCCCAATATAACTTGTATCAATACATGAATATACCCGCTAATTGCATCTGCTAAATAATATTCATAGGTTTTTATAGGTGCCATAAAAATTCTATTATATACATTTTCCCTTTTTTCCATAAATACTCTAGATGATGTTACTAAACCTCTTATAAGCATAAACATAACTATAAATCCAACAAAAATCTGACTAAAGGTGTAATCTTCGTATAAATCATTTAAGTTTTTTCTTTGCATTTTAACATAGGAATTATTAACATAATTATCTAAAGATCCATAGTACAATTCTTTATTTCCCTGGGAAGCCAAAAGTATATTATTTATATTTTTTATTTCTTCATTAAGAAGATGCTTTATTGCTTTACCAGTATCTTTATTTTCTAAAAAAGTTACTTTTATTCCCTTTCCTTCTCCATTAATCAAATCTTCTTCAAATTTATCCTTTATTTCAACAACAACATCAATATTACCCTCTGCAAATAAATTTTTAATTTCATCTTCATTAATATTTTTAATAGTAAAACCTTCATAGTTCTTAATAAATTCTATTATATTATTGCTTGTTTTGGACTTGTCTTTATCTATTACTCCAATTTTAATATAACCAGAACCAAAATTTAATACGGACATCATAATATAAAATATTAATACAGGAGCTAATAAGGATATAAGAAATCCTACTGGCTTCTTAACTATAGAAATTCTTAAATTATTTTTAATTAATACTAGGATATTTTTCATATAATTTATCACTCCTTTTACCAATAATATATATTACTAAAACGAAAGCTATTAAGGCAACTACTCCTATGGTAAGCCATAATTTTAATATTGAAGAATCTCCAGAATAGACATATCTAAAAATACTTCTATTAAACCATCTTAGTGGGGATATATTTGTAATAATATTTAATAGTCCTCCTAAATCCTCTCCTAAGGCTACATATCCACCACCTAGGAAGGTTAAAATGGGTGTTATAACATTGTTTATTATTGTTCCTGTTGTTTCTTCTTCCTTAAATATTGCTGGTATTATAATTCCTATTCCATTTACTAAAATAAGAAATGGTATTACTGCTAGTGGAAAAATAATAGGGTTGCTGCCATAATTAATATTTAGTAATAACTTAGCTAATATATAGGTAACCATTACTGATGTAAAGGAAAATATAAAAAAACCCATAAATAGTGACAAGTAATATTTAGTAGTAGATAATCCTGATAAAAATATTCTATCTTTTAAACTAGATTTTCTTTGATTTCTTATTCTTTCAAGAGGATAATTTATAAAGAAAAATATCATAAGACCTATTTCTGCAACTCCATAGTAATTCATAGAACTAGGACTTTCATTGACTGCTATTTCTTCTTCTTCAATATAGTTATTACTAATTTTACTAATAATCTCAGAAGCTTTTTCAGGATTTATTTTATAAACCTCCATAATAGAATTAAGCCTATTAGAAATTCCATTTAATAAACCATATATATAAGATGATTTTATTAGCTCCTCATCATTTGAATATACATTAATAGTATCATCTTTAAAATGAAGCAAGATCTCCTTATTTACTTGTACCTTGGTCTTACCTTCTTCTAAACTCTCAACTTCTTTTAAGATAAGGTTTGAAGTTTCTTCACTTTCTAGAGCATCAATAAATATTTCTAAGATTTCTTTTGTTTTACTTGAATCTTCTGCCAAATAGTATATATAAGTTTCTTCTGTTGTGAATTTATCATTTTCTTGTTCAAAAATTGATGTTAATACCGATCCTATTAAAATTACTAAAAAAATCGGGAAAAATATCATAAATAAAAGATTTTTTCTGTCCCTTATACATTCTAATATTGTAGCCTTTATTATAGGAATCATATTCTTTCCTCCTAATCTCTTAGTTTNTTTCCTGTTAAGGATAAGAATACTGTCTCAAGTGTTATTTCTTTAAAATCTAAATTAGTAATTTTAACATTTTGCTCTGTAACCTTCTTAATTACCTTATCTAGGTTGTTTACTTCCTTTGATGAAGTTATAACTAAGCTATTTTCATTTATAGACACATCTATAACTCCTTCAATATTTTTTAAAGAATCTATATTTATTTTGTATACATCTTCAAGTCCAATCTTTAAGCTTCTTTTATCACTAACCATATCTATTAATTCTTCTTTAGTTCCTTCAACTATTATATTTCCTTTATCAATAATGGCAATTTTGCTACATAAATGCTCAGCCTCTTCCATATAATGAGTTGAATAAATTACAGTTACACCTTGCTTATTTAAATTTTTTACTGCCTGAAGAATGTGATTTCTAGATTGTGGATCCACCCCTACTGTTGGTTCATCCATAATCAATAACCTAGGATGGTGAATAATTGCGCAGGCTATATTTAACCTTCTTAACATTCCCCCTGAAAACTCTTTTGCTTTCTTATTTCTATATTCTAAGAGACCTGTAAATTCTAAAGCTTCTTCAATACTTTCCTTTAATTCACTACCTCTTAATCCATATAATTCTCCAAAAAACCTTATATTCTCATAAGCTGTAAAATCTGTATATACAGAAATAACTTGGGGAACTAATCCTATTTTTCTTTTTGCCTCTAATGCATTTTTTCTTATATCTTCACCTAATACTTTAATAGTTCCTGAAGTAGGATGTAAGAGAGAGCATATTAAACTTATGGTTGTGCTTTTCCCTGCCCCATTTGGTCCTAACAGACCATAAATTTCTCCTTCCTCAATATTTAAGTTTATATTATTAACTGCTAAAGTATCATCATATTTTTTCACTAACCCTCTTATCTCTACTGCCTTCATAAAATATCCTCCTTTTATTATCTTAATCTTATTATATAAAAAAACCTTTGCTAAAAAATCTAGCAAAGGTCATTTTCTTTTATGACTAAAGTCATATTTTCCCTTAATTATTAAATTTCCCCTCTCAAATAGTAAATTGCAATTTGAGTTCTATGGGTTAAGCCTGTTTTTTGAAAAATTGAGGTTATATGATTTTTAACAGTCCCCTCTGAAATATATAGTGATTTAGAAATCTCTTTGTTATTTAGCCCTTCTGCAATTAACTTCATTATATCTAATTCCCTTTCGGTAAACTTTTTTATATCAATTTTACTTTTATTTGTAACTTCACATTTTAAATTTTCACTTAGCTTTTCTAATACCTCATCTTGAATTACAGCATTTCCTTCATAAACCATTTTTATAGTTTCTATTATCTTTTGCGGAGGAGTATTTTTTAAAATATACCCCTTAGCACCATTTTTTATAGCATCTCTTATATATTCATCTTCATCAAAGGTAGTTAGTATAATTACCTTTGTATTTGTTCTCTTGCATATTTCAGCCGTTGCCATAACACCATTAACTAAAGGCATTCTAACATCTAATAAAGCTATATCTATATTATTTTCCAGTAAAAAATCTACAGCTTCTTTACCATTTTTAAAGCTTTCAACCACTTCTATTTCTTTATCCATTGATAAAATTATCTTTAAGCTTTCTCTGATTAAAGCATCATCATCAGCTAATACTAACTTTATATTCATTTATCCTCCTTAATGCGGTATTAAAATTACTGCAGAAAAGCCCTCATCACCATTTAAGATGAGCTTCCCCCCCATACTTTCCACCTTTTCCTCTATAGAACTTATACCTATTCCCTTTTTAATATTTTTGCAGCCTAGGCCATTATCTTTTATTTCCAACTTAATAAACTTTTTTAATACCTCAACATTTATACTTATTAAATTACATTTAGAATATTTAATAGAATTTGTTGTAATTTCTGTAGCTGACTGAATAAAAAGCAGCCATATTTTTGAAGAAATCTTCTCTAAATCCCCTTCATATCTTACTTTACCCTCTATTCTAGTACCTTTTATTTTTTCATCTAAAATTTTCTTAATTCTATTAATCCCTAGTTGCTCTTCCTTTGGTCTTATATTTCTTAGTGTTGCCCTAATATCATCCATTCCTTCTCTTAAATTATTTATACATATATCTAGCATTGAAGGTGCCTTTTTAGGATCTATATCTAAAATAATTTTAGTTGCTTCAAGTTGAAGAAGAGTTCCTGATATAGTATGTCCTATTTTATCATGAAGCCTTGTTGAAATTTCATTTCTTTCTTCAAGCCTTGCCGTATGTAAAATTTGTTCTTGCATATCCTTTTCTTTAATCAATTTATTATTTAAATTACTAATAGCTATTCCCTGTTTTACCTCAAGTTCAGCATATTTTAAGAGCTTATCTTTTTTTATACTATCGTTAATAATACCTATTAATACTATAACAGAGATAATAATTATTGAAGATATTCCATTGGAATTTCTAATAAAATATATAGGTATAAAATAGATAACACTTCCTAATTTTACTTTTTTGAGGTCATTTATAAAATACTCCCCTAATGTAATACTTGCAAGTAAAATTGAAGTTTCTATAATCTTCACTGCAAATAAGGAAGAACCTATTAGCTGTAAAGTCAATATAATTTTATAGAAACTTCTATGCTTATTAAGAAAGATACCTTTTAAAAACTCCATTATTATAAAGATCAATATAAATGAAACAATAAGAGCATTAGAAATATTTGTTTTTGTACTCATCCAACTAATATAAGCACATAAAGCAAGTTTTAATATTATATAAAAATCCTTATTTTTTATTTGCTATCACCTCCATTATAATATACTTTTGATTAAATAATTTTTGCTACAAAAACAATTAAATTTGATGCAGGAATAAGCAGTAATAATGCTGCAAAAGTTCCTATGACTTTGCTTCCTACCATGCCTATAATGCAGCCACGGAAATCATCTAAGGAACACTTATTATCTAAAACATCATCAGTCATTATTGATAAATAAGGATCAATAAAAATAATCGATAGAATTGTTGCAANTCCATTTATTATTGATGATAAGGAAACACAAGTACTCCTTAAATCTGGTGCCATACTCCCTGCATATATTGGTGCAAACCCACCTGCTGTAATAATTGCTATAGAAATAAAATTATAAATTAAAATCTTTTTAGGAAGTTTTCTAATATTAACACTTGTTAAACTTTCCTTAACCGGCATCCCTATATTATTTTTCATATATTTAATTCCATTTTTAGAAAAGCTATGGATAATAAGTCTTGGAATTGATTTTTCTATTGAAAAATGGTCTACTGCCTTATAAAATACCTTTTGAAATGTTGGCATTAAAAAAGCTCCAGCAATTGTAGCTGCACCTGATACTATGATAATAGTATTAAATATATTTATTAAATCTCTACTACTTGGATTGCTTTCAACAAATTTTGTTAGCAAGGGTCCCTGTAATCCTACTGCTACTCTTGAAACTAGCATTAATATATTAAACACAGCAGCCGATGCTGCAATTTTCCCTGTTCTAACCCCTACTAATCTAACTGAATAGCTTAATGTTCCTATTAATGAAATTATAAAGTTCAATATTAAAACAAATAGAATTCGTTCACTCATTTTCTTCTCCCTTTTAAAATAGAATTATATTGTTATTATAAACTTTTAAAACATGTTTTAACATATTTTACAATTAACTTTTTATTAAATATAAAAAAAGCCCCATAAT
>JGI24709J26583_10000615_pt1 | contig 30791 bp, 25 predicted proteins | sample BioPla2DNA1_FD_26583 | JGI IMG/M metagenome (IMG submission 26583) | reverse complement strand
TTGAAAAAAATGAATCAGGAACAAGCTTCGCTTGTAAAAATACCGGATTCATTCAAAAAAATAATTGTTGTTGCCCATGAGACACCTCTCTGGCGCAACGAGCAGGGCATCACAATCATGAATATTTACGACTTTTTGTTGGACAAAGACAGCTTGGAGTATTGATTTGCACCCACAGCTGAGCGTTGCACACAATTTTTAGAAATGCACCCCCAACCCCAGGTTCTGCGCCCAAATGCACCCAAGCCAAACTTTCAAGTGGATTGTATTCATTTTGCTGTGCGATGCCACAAAAGGACTCCGGCATTGCAGCAATACCGGAGTCCTTTGTTTTTAGCGGGCTCAGAGTGTAAAAAGATCTACAACAGTGACATAAAAGCTTATTCATGTCAAAATTACAGCAAATGGCGGAATCTGCTTTTACAAATAGCTATTTAAAATAAAAGGAGCGCCGTGTTCGAAGGCTCAATGTCGAAAAATACTTGAAAGAAGGATGAGGGGGAGAAGATGCATTATCAAATACTATTGGGAGTCACAGTTACACTAGATGTAAAAACCATGATTGGCATTTTATTCTTGGGGAATTTAGCATTGGCTTTTTTGACATTACGATACTACTTATATCATAAATCAGATCATGAAAAAAAACTTATACAGAGATTTGGCATTGCCAAGACCTTACAGGCAACCGCCTGGCTCTTTTTATTCTTACGCGGAGATATAAGTGACATAATTTCAGTTTACTTTGGCAATATACTGCTTTTTATTAGTTTTTACCTGGATTCATTACTTGTTTTAAAAATGAATAAAAAAACAAAAATGATATGGTTTAGATTGCAAAGTGCGTTGTTAGCATTATCTATTATCTTATTTTTGGTTTTTGAGATTTTGCTTGGTACAGGAAATATTAGAATTGCGATGGCGTCTTTAGGTGTTTTTTGTGTGCTTGTGATTCCGTATTTGCTAAATATCACAAACAATCCGGGGAGTAGGTTCGAAAAATTTATTGGAGTAATCAACTTGTTTTTCCTTACCTTACTTCTATTGAGAGCTGTCAATTCACTATTAAATGCAGATATAAATTTGCTTACCAATAGTTTTCTTCAGAGTTTAACATTCGTCTTGTTGCTTTTGCTTATGTTTGTAAATGGAACGGGGTTCTTACTCATCATGTACGAACGTTCATATGAATTGTTGAAGGAAAGCTCTAACTTGGATCCCTTAACTCAAATACATAATAGAAGATATTTTATGAATAAGGCAGAGACATATTATCAAAGGGCTTTGAGAGGACAGGAATCACTATCTTTTCTCTTTGTTGATATAGATTTGTTCAAAAAGGTAAATGACATTTATGGCCATCTTTTTGGCGATGAAGTGTTGAAAATTGTTGCCAGGGTAATATCTGAAAGTGTAAGACCGGTAGACCTATGTTGCAGATTCGGAGGAGAGGAATTTTTAATTCTCTTATACAAAACAAATAATGAACAAGCTGTATTGGTAGGAAACAGAATACGTCAAACAGTAGAAAATTTGGTGTTTGAGGAAAATCGCGAGTTTAAGTGTACTGTCAGTGTAGGTGTTTATTCAGGCCTGCCGGATAGCGATAAGACCATACAACATTTTATTGATAATGCAGATCAAGCATTATACAGGGCAAAAGAATCGGGAAGAAATCGTGTGGTAAGCTTATAGGAGCCCGGAGCCAAGCAGCGACATTAAATGTATATTCAGATCGCATCCTCTGGTCACTGTAGATAAATCTTCTGTGCGGAAGTGTGATTCTCCGGTTATTAATCAAAAAAGCGCTGATGCTTCATCTCATTAGAGGACTGCGGGTTCTTTTTATGTCCAAAAGATTGATTTTCGTCCAAAAACGAGTATAATTGGACGAAAAGAAAGAATGCTGGACGAAAGGGGTTCTTATGAGATCATTTGATTATAGTGGGCTTATAGATAAAGCATGGGATACAGACATATTGTATCTTGTCGCAAAAATACACGAGTGCAAAGGAAGACAGGATTTATTCATACGCTGGAAACCGATAGAGTTAGATCGTTTGATTGATATTGCAAAAATACAGAGTACGGAAGCATCTAATAAAATAGAGGGTATTGTTACTACAAGTGCCCGAATGAAGCAATTGTTTGAGGAAAAGACAACTCCCCGTAATCGTGATGAAGATGAGATTATGGGCTATAGGGATGTTTTAAATACAATTCACGAGAGTAACGAATATATTCCTATTAGGTCTGCTTACATCCTGCAGCTTCATAGAGATCTTTTGAAAAGGACAGGATTGTCATACGGAGGACATTTTAAGAGTGTTCAGAACTACATTAATGAAACAAAACCGGATGGAACTGTAATTACACGATTTACTCCTGTTGCTCCGTATGATACGCCGGATGCGATTGAGAATCTGTGTAGCGCCTATGAGCAGGCTATCGCAAATGAAAAAATAGATTCACTGATTCTTATATCGACATTTATCTGTGATTTTCTTTGCATACATCCTTTCAATGACGGCAATGGAAGGATGAGCAGACTGCTCACTCTTCTCCTCCTGTATAAGAATGGATATAGTGTGGGGAAATATATCAGTATCGAAAAGCAGATAGAAAAAACGAAAGATCGTTACTACGATACGCTTGAAGAGGCTGACGCTGGATGGCATGAAGAGGAAAATGATCCAACGCCTTTTATTAGATATATGTTACAGACGATATTGGCCTGTTATACGGAATTTGAAGAGAGAGTCGGATTAATGACCGAAAGCGGTAACAACCGTACAGCGTATGATATTGTAAAAAAATACACTGAAGAAAAAATAGGTAAGTTCACCGGGGCGGATGTTGTGGCTCACTGCCCAAGTATAGGAAGATCATCTGTACTTGCAGCATTAAAGAAGCTTACTGAGGAAGGCCTTATCATCAGAAAAGGCTCCGGTAGAAGCACATTTTATGTTCGTGCAGATAGCAAATAGTTTTTCATCTATCGTGATTTCACTTTATTAATTAATCGGAGATTACATATGAAAAATAAATTAATACGCTGTCTTACACGAGCGGTTACAGTGCTGCTACTTATACAAGTTGGAATTTCAGTGACGTTGGCAAAGGATGGCAGCAAGGGTCTATCCTAGGGCAAGGCGGAGAGCACGCCTTTGATCAGAGTGGCAAGGTCTGCGGCGGCAATATTTCCGATCTCTTCGACCTGGGAGATAGGCGCGTCTACCGGCAGGATACCGGAGGCCATATTAGTTAAGACGGAGATACCCAGGACGGGCAGACCGCAATGAGCAGCCGCAAGCGCTTCGGGCACTGTTGACATGCCTACGGCGTCAGCGCCGAGGGTCCTTAAGGCACGGATTTCGGCCGGCGTTTCAAACTGAGGCCCCGTCATATAGGCATAAACTCCTTCATGGAGGCCGGTTCCGAGAGTGCCGGCCACTTCTTTGGCCAACAAGCGCAGTTCAGGCGCATAGACATGCGAGACATCGAAGAAACGGGGACCAAACTCGTCCGGATTGGGTCCTCTGGTCGGCGCTGCGCCCATAAAGTTCAGATGATCGGAGATCAACATCAGATCTCCCGGCCGATATGAGAGATTGATTGCCCCAGCGGCATTAGTGATAATTACCAACTGTACACCCAGCAATTTGAACAATTGGATCGGCGCGGCGAGCTGCGCGAAAGAATAACCCTCATAGTAGTGAAAACGTCCTGACATGCATACGACATCCTGCCCTGCCAGACTGCCGTTAATGAGCAGTCCGGCATGGGAAGGGGCAGTTGCCTGCAGAAAGCCAGGTATTTCCCGATAGGGGAACTGCGCCGAAACAGTGATCTCATTGGCCAGGCTACCTAATGCGGTTCCCAAGATGATACCGATCTTAGGCGGTTTTTTCAGACGGGGGCGAATATAATCAGCCGCTGTCCGGCAGTCTTTTTGCTGTTGATTGTCATTCATATGATTATGGATCCCCGCAATATCCGGAAACCTTATTATTCGATGTCCCGGCAGTGTGAATAGTCAAAGCTGTGCGGTTCTTTGTCTTGAGCAATATGACCGATGGCAATGGCAATATGACAGTGATCATCAGGTTCCAGCCCCATCTCGGCGGCCAGATTGCCGGGCACATCAGTTTTTAATGCATCGGTGCAGAGGCCATTGATACAGGAGCCAAGACCGAGAGAATGCGCGGCCAGGGCAAGATTTTGCACTGCGATGCCGGCATTCAGATAGGCATATTTGCTGGCTTTGGAATAGATGAATACTACCAAAGGCGCGTCATAGAAAACGCTTCTGGCTCCGCGCTCTTTCATGCGGTTGAGAGAAGTCTGTCCGTCTTCAGCTGCCAACAATTCCAGCACTTTCTGATTGACTCTCTCCAACAAATCCTTATTGGTAACAAAAAGAAAACGGTTTTCCTGTCTGTTCCTGGCGGTCGGCGCTGCCAGAGCTGCGTTCTTGAGGGCAGCCAGCTGATCATCATCCAGTGGTTGCTCCGTAAAAGAACGGGTCGTGCTGCGATCTAATATCGTAATTAGGGTTTCATTCATTGTTAATCCTCCTCTGGTTGCATCAATTAAGTATCAGCGTCTTTAAGCTAATTATACTAAACACTCATCTAAACCGGTATTTAGTCACAATGGGCTCTCTGCCGGTTCTTTGATCTTCAAACCATTCGTACCACGAGACACCGATAATTGAGCCGGACAGACCCCAGATATTATCCCAGCCTCTGTTCTGCAATGCCCGGGCAGCATTATAGCTGCGGAGCGAAGTACGGCAGTATAAATAGACCGGCCGGTCTTTGGGCACTTCATTCATGCGGTCGCGCAGCTGAGAGAGGGGCAGATTGATCGCATTTTTAAGGTGGCCGGACGCAAATTCTCTTGCTTCTCTCAGGTCAATGATATAGGCATTTGCTTCAACCAGTTTCCTGGCCGCGCTGACAGGCACTTGTTTGTAGTCACCTTGGAGAATATTCAGGCCGACATAGCCGGCAAAGTTGACTGAATCGCGGGCGGTGGAAAAAGGAGGCGCATAACAGAGTTCAAGGTCTTTCAAATGTTCCAGAGTAGGGTTGAACTTGAGCATGGCAGCGATTACGTCACAGCGCTTGACGACATCTCCCTTGCCGATGCATTGGGCGCCCAGGATGCGGCCGCTTGGCACTTCATAGAGTACTTTAAGATGCTGATCCTGAGCACTTGGCATCAGGCTGACTGAGTCTTTCGCGATCAGATATACGAAGTCATAGTCGATATCCAGCTTTTGTCTCTGTATCGCGTTCTCGGTAAGGCCGGTTGAGGCAGCATTGTAGTCAAAAACTTTGATACAGGAAGAGCCGATATAGCCGGTGTGGTATGTCGCGCGTCCGTAGATATGGTCGGCCACGGCGCGAGCCTGCTTGAGCGCCGGTCCTGCCAGAGCCAACGGTCCGGTTGATCCGGTTAGATGATTTGGTACCTCAATGACATCGCCAATCGCATAAATATCTGCATCTGATGTCAGATAATCGGCATCGACCTTGATTGCTTTGCGATCTGTCAGCTCAAGCCCGGCCTGTTCAGCCAGATCAGATAGAGGCTTAACGCCGGCAGCCAACACCACGGCATCGGCAGGCAACCTGGTGCCGGATCTCAGTACCACGTGTCCGTCAGCAAAGGCATCGGCAGCCTCGTTGACATACAGCTTTACCCCGTGGTCAACCATTTCCTTATGCAGAATCTGAACCATGTCAAAGTCCAGGGTAGTCAGTATTTGGGGCGCAAATTCAACCAGCGAGACATTAAGCCCTCTCATTTTGAGATTCTCCGCAGTTTCTACGCCAATGAACCCGCCACCAATTACCACTACATCCGTGGCCTGCTTTTGGATCAGGTATTTATTCAGCGAGTCTACATCCTCCACATCGCGAACCGTGAAATGAGGTATCTGATCCAGATCTTTAATTGGCGGAATGGAGACTTTGGCCCCCGGTGACAGAATCAATTTGTCGTAAGCTTCCCGATAAACCGATCCGGCTTCCAAATCCCTGATTTCAACTTCCTTATTGTCGCGATCAATACCAATAACCTCATGCCTGACGCGAGCGTCAATATTGTAGGACTCTTTTAGCGAAGGCGGATCCATTAAGACCAGCTTCTCGCTGCGCGGAATCAGACCGCTGAGGTGATAGGGCAGCGAGCAGTTGGAAAAAGAAACATTATAGCCCTTTTCAAAGACAATGATTTCCGCGTCTTCATCCAGTCTGCGGATTCTGGCCGCGGCGGACATGCCGCCTGCTACACCGCCGACAATCAAGATTTTTTTATTCATACTGAATATCCTCCATATCAGATAATACGCAGGCAAAAACAAAAGCCCGCCTCGTTTAATTCATTACCAATTAGTATGTGTAATCACAGGGTATTTTTTTGAACCATGTGTTACTTATTGTTTATACTATAAATAACAAGGAGATTTATTATGGCGGAACAAAATGAGATAGATAGCAACTCGAAACCGGAAGTCAAAGATAATTATCAGATCGATGATCTGAGGGATTTATTGGCTTTTTTGCGGTCGCCGGAGGGCTGTCCCTGGGATCGGATCCAGACTCACGACAGTATTAAGCACAATTTAATCGAAGAAGCTTATGAGGTTGTAGATGCAATTCAGTCCGGGAACAGTTGCAGTTTGAAAGATGAGCTGGGCGATCTCTTGATGCAGGTAGTATTCCATGCCAGAATGGCGGAGGAGCGCGGCGAGTTTGATTTCAATGATGTTGTGACCGCGGTTTCGCGGAAGCTGATCTCCAGGCATACTCATATTTTCGGGGATGATGTTGCTGCGAATCCTGAGCAGGTTTTGCAGACTTGGGAAGAAAACAAAAAAATCGAGAAGGGTCTTCGCAGTCAGACGGATGTATTGTGTGATGTTCCCAGGACTCTGCCGGCTTTGACTCGCGCTTTTAAGGTGCAAAAAAAAGCGGCGCAGGTAGGTTTTGACTGGCCGGACAGCAGTGGCTCCAAAGCTAAAATCTTTGAAGAGTTAGATGAGATCCAAGAATTGATCGATCCGGCTCAGGCGTGCCCGAGGGCAGAAATTGCCGCCGGAGATATTACGCGGCAAAAAGAACTTGAGCGGGAAGCGGGTGATCTATTGTTCGCAGTGGTGAATTACTTGCGTTCTCTCAAGATTGAGCCCGAGTTGGCGCTAAATCTCAGTACAGACAGTTTTATTCGCAGATTCGCCCAAATGGAAGCTCTGGCAGCAACCGGTAATAACGAGCTTGGCAATCTGTCCTTGACTGAGCTGGATGCCCTCTGGAATCAGGCTAAAAGGATGCTGGAACAGGCGGATAGAACAGAGAGGAAAGAAAATGAGAGTAGATAAATATCTAAAAGTAGCGCGGATAGTAAAAAGACGGACAGTTGCCAATGAGATGGCCGCCGCTGGCAGAGTCAGTGTCAATGGCAGGAAAGCCAAACCCAGTACGGAAATAGCCGTTGGCGATATTATTGAGATCGGTTTTGGCGAAAGGCAAACCAGGATCAAGGTAATAGATATCCGACCTGCGGTCAAAAAAGAAGAAGCGGGACAACTTTACGAGCTCCTTAACTGAGAGAAGGGTTGAGGCTACTGCCTCAGGGCGATTATTACAATTTGGTTACTTTGACTCAAAAGCCTGTTTTTTCAGGCTTTTTCCGTGTTTTTATTCCGGCAATTTCTGATTTTAACTGGACAAACCGAACAAATTCCGTTTACAATAGAGCCCACAACAATAAGAGTAATGATGTAATGTCAGCAGGAGGTCTGTGTCTGTGGTTAAAGCGCGCTCAACTGACAATCTTAAAGCTAAAATGTCAAAAGCCGCCTTGACGAGGATGGTTTTTGCGGGCGCTTTAATCATTATTCTGGCGATCTGTTTTACGATTTTTGTTTCACAGGAACAGGAGAGTCGCAGGCTACAGCGCAAGCACGAGGAACTGCAGACTATTAAAGCCGGGTTGGAAGCTCAGAAGTATGAACTGGAACAGCTTCTCAGTATTGCAGGAACGCCTGAATATATCGAGCGTATCGCCCGGGATAATCTGGGCATGGTAGCTCCGGAAGATATTATTATCCAGGACAAATAACAGAATATCCGGCTGGATGGTCAAAATAGGATCGGTACTGCCGAATAACGCCTTCGATAAATAGTAGGGCTGTTAGATATCTTGTCTGCCGATAAAGGCTCTCATCAGGGTGATTTCGTCGGCGTACTCAAGGTCGCTGCCCATAGGTATGCCGTGGGCGAGGCGTGTAGTTTTGATGCCGGTGCCTTTCAGCAGCCTGGCAATATAGAGGGCTGTGGCCTCGCCCTCGACGGTAGGATTGGTTGCGAGAATCACTTCTGTGATTTGATCTGATTCCTGAAGCCTGATCAACAACTCTTTGAGTTTTATTTGTTCCGGGCCGATGTCCTGCATGGGTGAAATGGCGCCGTGCAGCACATGATATAGGCCGTTATATTCCCGGATCCTTTCCAGCGAAGCGATATCCCGAGGGCTTTCTACTACGCAGATTCTGGTGCGGTCACGCTGAGTTGAGGAGCAGATCTCGCAAGGATCAGTCTCAGTTAAGTCACAGCAGATAGGACAGAGATGGATCTGGTCTCTGGCATTGCTGATGGCAGCTGCCAGTTCGCGGGCGAAATCGTCGTCTTGCCCAAGGATGTAGTAGGCCAAGCGTTGAGAGCCTTTACGGCCAATGCCCGGGAGTTTGCCCAGGGCGGAAATCAGCCGGCTGATCGCCGGCGGAAAGTGTCTGGACATATTTTAGAAACCCGGGAAGCCCAGGCCTGCGCCGCCGGTGACCTTGGACATCCTGGCTTCAATCTTGCTGTCCAAATCTCTCATTGCCTCGTTTACTGCCGCGGTGACCATGTCTTGCAGCATCTCGGGATCTTCAGGATCAATGACTTCCGGAGCAAGTTCGAGGGAGATGATCTGATGATCGGCGCCCACGGTTACTGTGACGAACCCGCCGCCTACAGTCGCTTCTCCTGTCATTTCCGCAGTCTCTTGCTGGGCTTTTTCCAGTTCGCGCTGCATTTTCTGTGCCTGCTGCATCAGTTGATTCATATTGCCGCCGCCACCAAAGCCGCCTTTGCCTCGCGGCATTCCTCTTTTAGACATCTTATTCCTCCACTTCTAAGGGTACATCCGTCTCCCGACAAACTTTCCTAATGCGGCCCAGCCACTCAGGTTCTGCGGTTGCCCCGGTTTTCACTGTATCATCATTGATAATTCTGGTAATGACTGTGACAGGTTGTTTCATCTCCTCCGAAGCCAGTTTGCTGATAAGGCGGACTGCATCCGGCATACTGCAGCGCTCATACTGAGATTGCATACTGCCGTCAAAATTCAGATACCAATTTGTTCCATCATAACTGACATGTGAAGATCGTGCCATGATCAGGATATCGATATGACCAAGTTCGATCAGCTGATCCAGGATGTGCTGCCAACTATTTATCAGCTGCTCGTGTTCAAGGACACTTTCTGTTGCTATAGGCTCTTCGCCGACTGTTGCCGGAGTTTCACCTTCTACCTGGACTGTTTCGGGAACAATGACTGGGGGCGTCTCTTCAGGCTCAGGTTCAGGCTCAGTCTGTGCCGGCTCAATCTCAGAGAGATCCGGCTCGGAGGCATCAGAAACCTTAGGGATATTTTCGTCGACAGTTGGTGGTTCTTCCGCGCAAGCTGTCTGAGGGATCTCACCCATTAGGCGCATTAGCCCGATTTCGAGACTCATACGCAGGTCGGGGCTCCAACGCAGTTCGCTGAGCAGCGAGGATAGACCTTGAATCAAGTTGATCAGCGGTTTGCGGTCGATCCGGCCGGCCAGGCGACGCAAATCATGTAAGGTGCGGTCGGTAACCTGGATCATTTCTTCCGGCCGGGGAGTGATTTGACAGATAAGGACATTGCGCAGGTAGCGAGCGAGATCGATAACTGACTGGATCAAGTCGCGCCCGGACATCATAAGCTGAGAGATCAAGAACAGAAGACGATCAACGCGCTTGAGGAGCAGTGCTTCTGCCAGTTCCGCCATGAAATCATCATCCATCAGACCGACCAGATCAAGCAGAGCATCGCGCGTAATCTGTCCCTCGATGCCTGTACTGGCCTGATCCAGCAAAGAAATAGCATCGCGCAGAGTGCCTTCGGCCAGATGGGCTATTGTTCTCAGCGCGTCATCAGCTATGTCAATCCGATAATGGTCGGCAATTATGCGCAGTCGCTTCGTTACTTCGTCCAGCGGTATGCGGCGGAAATCGTATCGCTGGCAGCGAGATATGATTGTAGCCGGAATCCGGTGCGGCTCTGTCGTGGCGAGAATAAAGATGGCATGTGCGGGAGGCTCTTCCAGAGTTTTAAGCAGAGCGTTAAAAGCACCACCGGACAACATATGAGCCTCGTCGATAATATATACCTTATAACGAGCGGTGACCGGAGCGAAGAGAACTTCGTCAGCCATGCGCCGGATATTGTCAACACTGTTGTGTGACGCGGCGTCCATCTCCACTACATCTATCAGAGAGCCATCATTAATCCCGTTACAGATGGCGCATTGGTTGCAAGGATTGCCGTTCCGGATATCAAGGCAATTAACCGCCTTGGCATAGATGCGAGCAAGAGATGTCTTGCCTGTGCCTCTGGTGCCGGTGAAAAGATAAGCATGTCCGATCTCGCCTTTGACTATGCTCTGCCGTAAGGGGAATACCACTTGTTCCTGGGCTACGACCTCATCAAAGTCCCGGGGTCTCCATTCTCGATAATATGCAATTCTGGCCATTGTGAGTCTCCCTTCTGGAACAAACGCCGCATCCGGACTGCAGTTGAGGCTGGCACCCCCGCGGCACCTACGGTTTACCGCTTACCGCTGCTTCCTTCCAGACCTGACGGGGTTCACGGGCCGCATCGCACGGGACCCGCGATCAACTGCAGGCCAGTTACGGCGTTAGACTATAATTGTAGCATATTTGAGGTCCGGCTGACGAGGAAACTAGAACTCGTCGGTCCGAAAGCTCATATCCTCGTCGGTTACCGGACTGGTCTTGACAAGAGCCTTGTCTTTCCATCTGCCCCGCTTGAAAAAGATGGCAATCAGTATCGTGCCCATGAACCAGGTCAGTACCAATGAGCCAAAAGTGGAGATCGGCCGGCCATGCGGCCATTCAGCCGACTTGGTCAGGTGAGCAATCAGATAGGCCATCGGCACACGGAAAACAATATTGTTGAAAATTGTAATCCACATCGGTGTTAAAGTATCGCCCGCCCCTCTCATCACGCCACTCAAAACCTGAGTAATGGCAAAAGCGATATACCCGACAGTCAGTACCAGCATCATAGAATATGCCAGTTCCACATTAGCCTCTGTCTTAGTGAATAGACGCATGACATTCTTACCGAAAACGACCAGAAGCCCGGTCAGCGTGATGGTCGTCACGAGGGCAACAGCCAATCCTTGTTTAACGCCCTGCTTTAGCCGATGCATCTTGCCGGCGCCTACATTCTGTCCTGTGAATGTGGCCATTGCGATGCCAAAGGTGAAGTTTGGCAGCATGGCGAATCCGTCAACCCGGATTACCATCGTCGAGATATCTGCAATATTGATCTGATTAGTCAGGCTTTGCACAAAGAGCATGGAGAGAGCAAATATACCGTGCATGATGCCGGAGGGAATGCCCAGGCGGAACAGATCTTTACTGGTTTTCCAATCCGGCTTCGCAGTTTGGAAAGAAAAGTCAAAATCCTGGTAACGACTCAGTCTCAAAAGCGTCAATGCGGCAGAGACATACTGGCTGATGACAGTTGCAATAGCAACTCCCGCCACTCCGAGACCAAGCTCTCTGACAAAGTAGAGATCGAGCACGATATTCAGCATTGTGGCGATCAGCACAAATACCAGCGAGCTGATACTATCACCTAAACCGCGCAGAATTCCGGCCAGAATATTATAAAAAGCCAAACCATGAACACCCCAGAAGTAGATCGTTAGATAATCTTTGCTCCAACTGATATAACTATCAGGGGTTCTGGTCAGCTTTAGCAAAGGCTCAGTAATAAAAAGACCAAGAATTAGCAAAGCAGTGCTGATGATTACCGTCCAGATGAGGGCTGTATTGATCGACTTCGATAGATTAACTCGGTCTTTAGCACCATAGTACTGACTAACCATAATACTACTGCCGGTTCCTATCATGGTGAAAAAGATGATAAGCAGATGCAATACCGGCGCTGAACTGCCGATTGCTTTTAGGGCGTTATCACCAACAAATTGTCCGACTACGATACTGTCAACAGTACTGTACATCTGCTGGGCGATATTACCGATCAGCAGGGGCACGCTGAAATAAAGAATTTTTTTCCAGGGCGTTCCTATCGTCATATCCTGTTTGCCGAATAATGTCTTAAGCAATAATCAATTTCACCCCTTCTCAATCTGATCAACTTCTGAATCTGCTTAAAAAGCATAACATAACTAAGTCTGGTTTAACTACGATTCGACACAATTTTTGACCGCACAATGTGCACATAAACAATGCTTTATAAGTTAAATAATATGGCAAAATGCCAGTCTTTTGGTACTCGTTTGACCTTTGCAATAAATGTTTATAAAATCGAAAGAATTCGATAATAAAAGCTTGTACTTAATAAAAATACACCTAAATAAGATACTAGCTATTATCGAACAGTACAATAACACAGGAGGTCAATTGTATGAGAAAGTCTAAAACTAAAAAATCCGTATCAGTTCTGCTGGTGTTAATGGCGATTATTATGCTGCTGACATCCTGCGGGAAAACCGAAACGAAGACTACTGAGCCGGCGGCTGATGGTACGGAAGCAGATGCTGCCGTTGCCACAGATGCTGCTGCTGAGACAGATGCTGCTGCTGAGACAGATGGTGCTGCTGAAACAGATGGTGAAACGCCCGCGGGAGATACGATTAAAATTGGCGGCCTGGCACCGCTAACCGGCCCGGTATCGGTTTACGGTATTGCTGCTGATAATGGTGCACAGCTGGCCATCAAAGAAGTTAACGCCAATGGCGGTGTGCTGGGTAAACAAATTGAATACATCGTCTACGATGAGAAGGGTGAGCCGGTTGAAGCAACCAATGCCTATAACCGTCTCGTCAACGAAGATAAAGTTATTGCTCTGATTGGTGACGTAACCTCCGGTCCCTCCATCGCAGTGGCTCAAAGAGCGGTACTGGATAATCTGCCTATGATCACACCAACAGGAACCTCTGCCGACATCACTGCGCAAGGACCGAACGTTTTCCGCGCTTGCTTTATTGATGAGAACCAAGGCTCCTTGATGGGAACTTTCATGGCTGAAAATCTAAAGCTGAAGAAAGCTGCCGTGCTGTACGATGTCTCAGATCCTTATGCTCAGGGTTTGAATGACGCTTTTACTGCTAAGTGCAAAGATCTGGGGATCGAAGTTGTTACAACCGAGATCTATAACGCAGGCGACACCGATTTCAAGACCCAGTTGACCAAGATTTTGGCAGCTGAGCCGGAAGCGCTCTATGTCCCCAACTACTATAACGATAATATTATGATTGTCCGTCAAGCTAAGCAGATCGGCCTGGATGTTCCTTTCCTCGGTGGCGATGGCTGGGATGGCATACTGAGTGAAAATGTAATCGGCGCGGATAAGAATGACGCTGACGGATCTTATTTCACCAATCACTATGCGGCGGACGATCCTGCAGAAAAACTGCAGAATTTCCTCGCAGCTTATCGCGAAGAATATGGTGTGGAAGCGATTTCATTCTCCGCTCTTGGTTATGATGCGGCTATGATGATGGTCCAGGCTATTGAAACAGCCGGATCGACAGATTCCGCAGCCATAGTAGACGCCCTGAAAAATATAGAATATGAGGGCGTTACCGGCGATATTACTTTTGATGAAAACAATAACCCGATTAAAACTGTGTCGATCATCTTGATCAAGGACGGAGCTTATACGCTCTTCACCAAGATGAAAAGTGGCGAGTAGTCTGAACGGGTAAAGTTAAGACTGGTTCATAACGAACCATAATTAAAAATTAGTTTTTTCGAAGTCATGAGCCAGGCAGGCGACAAACCTCTTGGTTCATGACTTTGTCCTTAATTAGAGGAAGTTAGCTGTAAAGCTGAAAGCTGAGATCAATATGACATATTTCATGATGCAGTTCCTGAACGGTTTACAAATAGGATCGATCTATGCCCTGATTGCTTTGGGCTATACCATGGTCTACGGTATCATCAAGCTAATTAATTTCGCCCATGGTGAAATTATTATGACAGCTGCCTACTTTATCTATTTCTTTATGACTAAATGGCAGTTGTCCTTTCTGCTATCTACAGTTTTGGCAACCTTATTATCGGTTGTCATTGGTGTCCTAATCGAAAGAATTGCTTATAGACGCCTGCGCAATGCTTCCCGGCTGTCCGCACTGATTACGGCCATTGCTATCAGCCTATTTCTGCAGACACTCTATATGATACTGTTTACCCCCGACCCCCGAGCTTTCCCAATGACTGCAACCAGATTCCCGGTCTTAAAACTGGGCAAGATCATTTTCAGTTCCTGGACTTTGATCACAATCGTAACTGCCGTAATTGTGATGATCCTGCTTCAACTCTTTGTTTCCCGACATAAGGCAGGCAAAGCCATGCTGGTAGTATCAGAAGATCTTAAAGGTTCCTATCTGATGGGGATCAAAGTTAACCGGATCGTAGCTATGACTTTTGCGATCGGTTCTGCCCTGGCGGGTATTGCCGCCGCACTCTACATAGTTTCTTATCCGCAGATTACTCCCTATATGGGGTCACTGCCGGGCATCAAAGCATTTATTGCTGCGGTGCTGGGAGGCATTGGCCTGATACCGGGAGCAATGTTAGGAGGATTCCTGCTGGGTCTGGTCGAGACCATGACCAAAGCTTATATGCCATCACAGTTGACACAGCTTTCAGAGGGAGTTGTCTTTATAATTCTAATCCTGGTCTTGCTGCTGAAACCGGCTGGTCTCTTAGGCAAGAGCGAGAGTGAGAAAGTGTAGGGGGCGGAAATGACAAAATCAAAATTCTTATCCTATGTAGTCAATCTGATAGCGGCAGCGGCAGTTTTCCTAGCTTTCCATCTACTGTTCAGTGGCGGAGTTGTCAGCCGCAGTTACCGCGATCTCTTTACCCTTGGCTGCATCTACAGCATCGCCGCCGTATCACTGAACCTCTCAACCGGCTTATTGGGTGAACTCTGCCTCGGTCATGCCGGATTTATGTCCGTGGGGGCCTATACCTCTGCCCTGATAACTATTTCTTTCGATAAGCCCGGGGACATGCCTATCCTGCTGTTGTCATTAGTTATCGGTGGTTTGCTGGCCGCTCTTTCCGGCATTATCGTCGGTATTCCCGCCTTGCGCCTGCGCGGTGATTATCTGGCCATTACAACTCTGGCTTTTGGTGAGATTGTCAAAGTTATAGTGCGTGCCCTGAAAATCACAGGCGGCGGTCAGCCAATGACCGGTATCTCTCTGACCACAAATTACACTTTGAGTTATTGGATTTTAATTATTACCATTATCATCATTTATACTCTGATTCGTTCCCGCCACGGCAGAGCGATCCTCTCGATCAGAGAAGACGATATCGCTGCTGAGGCTTCAGGAGTTGCGGTTACACGTTATAAACTGTTGGCGTTCTCCCTATCCGCCTTTTTTGCCGGTGTTGCGGGCGGGCTGTACGCTCATTATCAGGGCGTCCTGGAACCTCAGTTTTTTGACTACAATCAATCTATAAACTTTATGGTTATGGTTGTACTGGGAGGTATCGGTTCCCTGACCGGTTCGGTCATTTCAGCTTTCTTCCTGACCTTGTTACCGGAGATTTTGAGGGGCCTGGCGGTCTACCGCACATTGATTTATTCTGTCGTGCTGGTCTTACTGATGCTATATCGTCCGGAAGGTCTGCTGGGACAGAAAGAATTGTCGCAGCGTCTCTTTGCCAGATTGTTGGGCAGGAATGGGCTGAGAACATCGCCACAATCGGGTGTGGGTGGCAGCAGTGCCAGCCCGCAGGAAAATATACCGGTCAGCGGTACTGCTGAACGCAAGGCTGACAGTGCAGTCAGTGACAGATTAGGTACATCAACCGGGGCTCCGGAAGAAGCTCTTGAGCGCAAATGGAAAGGGAGGAGATAAGATGGCACTGCTGGAAATTAAAGATTTAACCTTGCGCTTCGGTGGACTTACTGCTGTCGACAATGTTAGTTTCTCCGTGGAAGACAAAAGCATTACCGGTCTGATCGGTCAAAACGGTGCCGGTAAGACGACAGTCTTTAATCTGTTGACCTATGTCTATCAACCAAATAGTGGTCAGATTTTTCTGGATGGCAAGGAGATGAAAGGCAAGAAGCCTCATCAGGCTGTAACCCAGGGTCTAACGCGCACCTTTCAAAATATCCGTCTCTTCCGCAATATGCCGGTCATAGACAATGTAAAGGTGGGTTGCCTACAACAAGGTAAGTATTCCGTTGCCTCAGGAATTTTCCGTCTCCCCTCCTATTGGAAAGAAGAAAAAGAAACACATAATAAAGCACTTGAATTGCTGGATGTCTTTGATTTGGTACCTTATGCCGATCATTATGCGGCGAGTTTGCCTTATGGTCAGCAGCGCAAGTTGGAGATCTGCCGTGCCCTGGCGACCAAGCCACGCGTCCTGTTGCTGGATGAGCCGGCCGCAGGCATGAATCCGTCTGAAACAGAAGAGCTGATGAGTACGATCGACCGCATCAGACAGTACTTTGAAATTGCGGTCCTGCTGATTGAACATGATATGAAATTGGTGATGGGTATTTGTGAAAAGATTGTGGTCTTGAACTACGGCTGTGTCATTGCAGAGGGAACACCGGAAGAAATCAAGAATAACGAAGAAGTCATCAACGCCTATCTGGGATATGAGGTCTGATTATGAGTACATTATTTGCGATTAGAGATCTCCATATTTTTTACGGTTCGATCCATGCCGTCAAGGGGATTAACCTGGAAATTAAAGAAGAAGGTGAATTGGTTTCCTTGATCGGTGCCAACGGTGCCGGTAAAACCACGATTATGCATTGCATCTCCGGTCTTCTCCGACCTAGACAAGGTCAGATCCTCTTTAAGGAATACGACCTGCTGAAAGTAAAGCCTGAGAATATCTTGGAGACCGGTTTGGCTCAAGTGCCCGAAGGCCGCCGTATTTTTACCCGCCTGACGGTTGAGGACAATCTGGAGATGGGAGCCTATACCAGGCACAAAAAGTCTGAAATCAAAGCTGATATGGAAAAAATCTTTCAGCGTTTCCCGCGCTTGGCAGAAAGAAGACGCCAGCCGGCAGGCACTCTCTCCGGTGGTGAACAGCAGATGCTGGCCATTGCCAGAGCCATGATGTCCAGGCCTAAGTTGCTGTTAATGGACGAACCCTCTATGGGACTTGCTCCTCTACTTGTCCGGGAAGTATTTGATCTGATTCAGGAGATGCGAAGTGAGGGTACGACGATTCTCTTGGTGGAACAAAATGCCAGGATGGCCTTAAGTATTGCTGACAGGGCTTATGTTCTGGAAACAGGCAGGATTGTCCATGAGGGAGTAGCCAGCGAAATGCTGCATGACGAACGTATCCGAGAGGCTTATCTGGGCTCTTGATCGCTTCTTGACCGAAAGTGAACAAAAGTGAACTAGTTCAAGTTTTTTCACAATAGTTCATTATTTTGCGAAATCAAGTACACAAAAAACTACTACAATGAGCCCGTAAGTAAACCTTACATACAACACCTCTTCATACGTCTCCTCAGAAAAGAGCCTCCAACCAGGGCTCTTTTCGCTCTTTGCAGCCTTTTTTCACAAAGAAGCACATCTTTTCTTCCTCTATCCCAATTATTCAACATCAAGGAAACGGCCGATGCCGCTGGATCAGAATAAATCTTTCCCCCCAATTATTCAACACTGCTTGCTATAATTATTGTCAGGAACCTTTTTCCCGTTCCTGCCGTCTAAATGGTGAAAGACGCAAAGCTGGAAACAGAAGCTACGCAAAACCGATACAAAGCTACATAAAACCGGTACAGAAATAAATATAAAGCCAAGCTAGCGTCAAACAGTGACCGATCCAGTACTTAAAGGGGGAATTAAAAATGAAAAGAATGAGTATTATTGCCCTGATCCTAGTTATAATCCTGACCCTGGTTTCTTGTGGTCAATCGGTAATGGAAATAAAACATACGGCTACCGGCCCGGCAGGTCAGACTGAGATTGATATTGATATCACCAAAGCCGAAAGAACAGAATGGGAAGGAGAGGCTGGCCTGATAGATGAACCTTATATGATCGCTGATTACGACATGCCGCCGTACTATCCGGAACCCCAGTGGAACACGGAAGAATACCAAGTTTTTACCGAGAATCGAATCATAAATACGCAAGAGCAGAGATTTTCAACCTTTGCGGCGGATGTTGATACCGCTTCATACGCCAATGTCAGACGACAGATCCTCAACGAGCGGGTGTGGCCGTATCTGGATTCAGTGCGGGTTGAAGAAATGGTCAATTATTTTTCTTACGATTATGCTTATCCGACCGGTACTGACCCGGTAGCGATCACTACCGAGATGATCGACACACCTTGGAACAAAAACAGCAAACTATTGCTGGTAGGCCTCAAAGCTCGTGAGCTGGACAATTCCGGACGCAAGCCGTCAAATCTGGTGTTCCTGATCGATGTTTCCGGCTCCATGGACAGCCCGGACAAACTGCAACTGGTTAAGCGCTCATTCCATTTGTTGACGGAAAATCTGACGGAAAATGATCGCATCTCAATCGTAATCTATGCCAGCAGTGATAAAATTATTTGCAATGGCGTCAGCGGAGAAGATAAAGCCAAGATCATCCGCTATATTGAGGATCTTGAAGCCGGCGGCGCTACCTTTGCTTCTCAGGGGATCAATACAGCTTATCAATTGGCGCAGGAAAATTTCATCCCCAACGGAAACAACCGCATTATCTTAGCTACAGACGGCGACTTCAATATCGGTGTTACTTCGGATGGAGATCTGAAACGATTGGTGGAAGAAAACCGTAAGTTAGGAATCTCCGTCACCACACTTGGCTTCGGCTGCGGTAATCTCAAGGACAGCAAATTGGAAATTCTGGCCGACCATGGCAATGGCAGTTATCACTATATCGATTCGATTCTGGAAGCACGCAAGGTCCTGGTCGAAGAAATCGGTTCTACTCTGGAGATGGTGGCCAAGGATGTCAAGCTGCAGCTGGAATTCAATCCTCAGCAAGTGATCGGCTATCGGCAGATCGGATATGAAACCAGGCAGCTAAACCGCGAGGACTTCGCCGACGACACCAAGGACGGCGGTGAAATGGGCGCCGGCCATACGGTCACGGCTCTCTATGAACTCTATCTGCCCGGAGCAGAGGAATTCGTGCCTAAAGTCGATCCGGGCCGCTATGGTCAGACAGATTCCGATTCCGATCCCGCCAGCGCACCACATGCTGATGAATTGCTGACAGTCAATGTACGTTATAAAGATCCTGAAGGCGAAACCAGCCAACTGATCAGTACACCCGTGACCGCAAGCGTTTTCTCAGATCAGCCCTCAGATAATATGCGTTTGGCTTACAGCGTTGCTGCCTTCGCAGGCATATTAAGACAATCCCAGTACTTCGGTACTTACGGGCCGCAGGATGTGGCTGCGGAGCTTTCACAGCTCGATACCAAAGACGGACGTATTTCCGAGCTGCTGCAATTGGTAGAAGGCGTGCAGGATCTGGACCCGGATACTATACCTGTTGAGGAATGATATTCATTGCGAATTTGGGATTAAGCTCTTGCCGCAGACTACCGCGCCTGCCTAAAGGCTGACCCGCGAGCCGACAAAAATACCCGAAATACCTGATTACCGGATCGGGGCAGATTAGCTCAATTGACGCAGCTTTTCTGCCCTGATTCTATTGACTTCAAACAGGACGCGTTCCAGATCGATAAAGGTCGCGCTGCCATCACGGTACAATACCTGCCCGTCAACCATGGTCAGAACAACATCCGCACTCTGTCCGCTGCAAAATACATTTGCTGCCAAATCATAGACCGGCTGCAGATGCGGCCTAGCCAGATTAAGCACGAAGAGATCGGCTCTGGCTCCGACTTCAAGACTGCCGCAATCGCACCGCCCCTGTGCCTTGGCACCATTGCTGCTGACTATGGGCAGAATATCCGTCGCAACCATCAAAGAGGGATCGCGGTTTACACCTTTTGCCAGCAGTATCGCCAGCGAGATTTCCTCGATCATATTTAGATTATTATTGGAAGCCGCCCCATCAGTACCAATCGTAACCGCCACTCCGTGGCGAAGGAAATTCGCCACAGAAGCGATACCACTGCCGAGCTTCAGATTAGAAGAAGGACAATGGGCGATAGTTACCTCTCGTTCGCGCAGCAACTCGAGATCCTGATCCTCCAGATAGACACCATGCGCCGCTACGGTCGGTTGATCAAAGAAGCCGAACGAATCCAGATATGCTGCCGGCGTCAGACCCTGATGCCTCTGTTTGCACTCCTCATGTTCTTTTTGCGTTTCAGAGAGATGAACCTGCAACTGCAGGTTTTGTTCCTTAGCCCACGCCACCACATCACGGACTACTCGCTCACTCGAAGTATATTCGGCATGCAGACCCGCCTCGGCAATAATCCGTCCTTCCGTAGTCGCACAGTCCTTGATCAGCTGCTCCACCTCGAGATAGGCTATATCCCGGCGGATATCCGTATTGTCATCGCCGGTCAGAGGATTATTCAGGTTGGCCTTGATGCCCGACTCCAGTACCGCCTGAAAGATACCATCCAGACGCATATACATATCGCTGAAAGATACCACGCCTGAAGCCAGCATCTCGTACACACCGAGCAAAGTCCCCCAGTACATATCCTCCGCATCCATCAAAGCCTCAAAGGGGTACATCTTCTCTTCCAGCCAGCGTTGCAGCGGCAGACCCTCGCCATAGCCGCGCAGCAGCGTCATCGGCACATGACAATGCATATTGTACAGCCCGGGCAAGAGCACCTTATCCTTACCGTCATAAACCTCACCGCCCTCCACCAGTTCGGCCGGCGGGGGCTGACTATCCAGCCAGACAATGCTATTGCCGGCGGTGGCCAGATACATATGCTCCCAAGACTGCCCCAGATGATCAATCACGCTGATATCACTAAATAACATCTCAATTCTCCTCAGTAATCTATTGCCAAGCTACACTATAAAATGTTCAAACGAAGGCGCTTACCAAATCCGTTTCGGCCCCGTTCAGCCCTCCGGAGCAGGCTCAGTTGCGGCTGCAGTCGGTTCCGCAGTCGGCGCCGGGGTCGGCGTCGGCACAATAGGCGCCGGGATCTCCGGTGTCGGTGTCGGCGTAGGTTTAGGCGCTTTATGTAAAGTGCAGGTTGAATTCGGGAAATTCGGTTTAGTCCGATCAAAAAGCTCAGTCGCAGTCGAACGGCAATAAGGGCTGCTGAGCAAACCGGTGTCAGTACAGACAGTGCGTGAGACGACATTATCCGGTTTTTCAAACTCTTTAGGCGCTTTATTGCTGTGGATCTGTTCCATTACATCTTTCCAGATGCCCATGCCATTGTAATGATCAATATCGGGCACAGAGGTGCGTCTGCCGTTATTATTGTCGTAACCGTACCAAATTGCCCCGGTATAATAAGGCGTAAAGCCGCAAAACCAGGTATCGATCATATTGTCAGTCGTACCGGTTTTGCCCGCCGAGACCTGATGCTCCAGCTGCGAGTTTTTGAACCAAAAGACATTCTCGACAGCATCTTGCATAATATCTGTCATAATGTAGGCCGTTTCCGGGGAAAATACCTGACGGATCACAGGTTTATTCTCCAACAGCACACGGCCGTCCGCATCCAAGACTTGCGTATACATATAGGGCTCAATATAAATACCTTGATTGGCAAAAGTGCTGAAAGCACCGGCCATATCATAAGTAGTAACCCCCTGGCTTAAGGCGCCCAGAGCACCGGCAGGCTGGGTTTCCTCTCTTCTGTCTATCCCCAGAGCTCTGAGAAAAGAGAGTCCGACCTGCGGCGTCAGCAAGTTGACATAAGTATCCACAGCAATAGTATTTACCGAGTACTTCAAGGCCTCGCGTACCGTGGTCGCACCGCTATATTTTCTGGTCACGTTCTGCGGCCATTCTTTATCAGGATTTTGCGGATCGAGATGTTTCGGTTCGTCCATCAGGACGGATCCGGCAGTGACGACACCGGTCTCTATAGCAGGTCCATAGATTAGGATCGGTTTAATAGCGGAGCCCGGTTGACGTACAGCTTGAGTCGCCCTGTTAAAACCCATATGAGTAGTCTTTTCACCATAACCGCCGTAGAGTCCCAGCACCTGTCCCCGCTGCGCCGGCATATTCGAGATGACAGTCATAGCTGCCTGTGGCGGTTCCGGAATGTCGGGCAAAGCATCGGGATTGTTAGAGAACAACTCGACTTTGCAGAAGGATCTGGTCAGCGCATCTTGTACCCAAGGATCCATTGTAGTCTTAATCCTCAGACCATATTGATAAACTGCCAGATTAGCCAGCTCAGCGGAATAACCGCGGCGCAGTTGCAAGTCCTTTATCACCTGTCTGACTACTGCATCGACAAAGTAATTGTTCACTTGATTAGATTTTTGCTCCGGATCCACTGTGGCAAAAATGAGCTCTTCATTTAAAGCGTTTTCGTGCTCGGCTTTAGAGATCATGCCCAGATCAAACATATTTTGCAAGACAATGCGCATGCGTCTTTGAGCATTGCGGCGTCCTGATTCCGTACGGGGATTATAGACGGAGGGCAGATTGGGGATACCGGCCAGGAAAGCTGATTCTGCCAGCGAAAGCTGCGAGATATCCTTGCCGAAATAGGCCTTGGATGCGGCCTGAACTCCCACATATTTATTGGCCATCGGCACCAGATTGCAATATAGCTCCATGATTTCATCTTTGGTTTTGATTTTTTGGAGCTCAATCGCCCGGTACCATTCCTGTACTTTGCGCTGGGCTGATTCTTCGCGGGCGCCGGACAGCATTTTGACGACTTGCTGCGTTATAGTCGAGCCGCCGTGCGTCGGCGTTCCGGCATTGGCGATCATACTGAGAACAGCACTGCCGATCCGCCTGGGATCGATGCCGCGATGGGTTTCATAGCGTTCGTCCTCGATAGCGATGAAGGCATCATCCAGCCAAGTCGGCTTAATCTTGGCCATCTGCACATATTCACGCTCAAAATTATTGGCGCCGGTAAAGCGGGCCAGTTCTTTACCGTTGCGGTCATAAACAACAGTGGCTTCATTTGTGCTGCGCAGATTTACAACTTCGACCGGTGTTACCGTAGCGATATAGCCGCTCAGCATGCCGAAACCTATCCCGCCCAGGAGAAAAGCAATCAGAACAATTATAACCAGAGCTGAGAACAGCAGATGCTTCAAAGCATTGCCAATCACTTGAAAGACAGAAACCATGCCGGCATGGCGCGTAGGTTTACCTGAAACCCGGCGCCGCAAATCCTTTTTGGCAACCCGCATTCGCCGCGAGAAAACCTTCTCTGCGGCGGATAGAGATTTTTGTGCGCCGGAATTTTGGCGCCCGGATGGTTTCATGGACTGAGCAAAACGTTTTGACTTTTGCCGGCGATCAGATCCCGGAGCAGCAATGTTTTGCCGGTTGCCCTGTGCTTGTTGTCCTGCTTGCTGTGCCGATTTTTGGTCCAATCCCGAGCTTTTTATCGGTTCGTCTTTCATCTCATTTACATTCCAGTATCGATTCTGAGCCGGTCTGCCTATAGTTCCTGTCTCTGATTGGTCAGCAGCCGCTCTTAACAGCCGGATGCTTGCCCACTTCAGCTCAGCAACAACATCTGGCGTAAATTATATTATACCAGCATTGTTTTTACTTGCCGAATTCTTTACTAGAAGTGCTAATAATTGCGATACTTGAGTTTCCTGCTGATTTAAACCAACTTCTTTTTAGGCCATCGCATATAACCCAACATTAAGAAGACAGTGGACACAATGATGCCAATAAATATCGGGTTTACGGTCGGGATTGTTGCTTTGACCAATATAGAAGCTGCTAATCCACCGCCTGCAGACAGAATTGCCGAGAGTGGCTGCCCTTTTTTGCTAATAAATAAAGCTGCAGTAAAGGGAGCAAAAGTTGCTACGGCTCTGAGGCCCATGGATAGGAAACTCCAGTCCAAAATAATATTGTTCAAAGCGCCTATAGTAATTAAGGATGCTACAATCAACAGAACAAAAAGAACGATTCGCGTCAAACGCAATTTCTGCTTTGCATTAATTTTCTTAAACCAATATTTGCATAAAATATCTTCAGTTAATACAGAGCTTATCCCTAGGCCTATTCCTGCTCCGCTACCTATGATAGTCAATACTAAGGCGGCCATACTTATTCCGCTGAACCAGGCAGGAGTTTTATTTAATATGAAAAGAGGTAATGCAGATTGTGATTGAATCTGGGGGTATGCCATATGCATATATAAACCAACTTGTATGGCTGCAAGACCGGCAAAAGGTATCAGTAGGCCAGCCAAAACACAACCATTGCGTAAGGTTTTTTTATCTTTGGCTGAAAAAAGAATATTAACATACATCTGAGTGCAGAAAATACCTAAAATCATCGAAAGACCTGATCCGATATCCACGGCAAATCCGCGAGCAAATAGATTGAAAAATCTTTCAGGGGGAAAGATATCTCTATTTGCCATGACTGAAAAACCGCCTATCAATTTTATGGCCAAAAGGCCGCAAATACCGACAGTAATATAAAGAACTATAGTTTTTAATAATCCAACATAACTGGTACTAAGTGATCCGCCGAAAATTACATAAATCATCATTAAAATAATAATGATTGCCACGCTTGATAATGCGCTGATATTTACGATCGATCGTAGTAAAGCAACTCCTGCTAATGTTTGAGAGACTACGCTGAGAAAACTACCTAATGAATTAAGAATTGCAATAAACGTACTGGCGAATTTTCCGAATTTTTTCTCAATAATACTGGGAATAGTGTATTCACCGCAGCCTAAAATTTGTTTCGAATATAGTATATAGAATAGAATTAGACCTAAACCTGCTCCCAAAGTGAACCAAAATGCAGAATAACCGAAAGTAAATGCCATTTGTGCTGTTCCTACTGTGGAAGCTCCTCCAACCAAAGTCCCCACCGAAGAACCAATAATCATTGGCGTACTGGCCTTGTTCTTTGCAATAGAAAAATCCTCGGCATTTTTGACCTTGGAACCTGAAAATATTCCAATTGTCACAAATGCAAGTAAAACAGTAAGAGCACCCATGTAGAACTGTATTGACATATGATCACCTTCTACAATTTCAACAATAATTTCTGCATTGTTTGTCAATTAACTGGGGCAATGCTACCGACATATCATAGCAATAGCTTAAATTAAAGACAAATTGACGATGTAGATAAACTATTGACTCTGTCCGCATACACAACTTAATCTGTCCCACAAGCACCATTAAAAACCAGTACCGCGCACAAGGTTCCCACAGCTGACCACCTCAAGGGCTAGCAGCCCGGCTCCGGGCTGCTAGTTAAGGTCGTATTCTTGATATATATCGGTCAGATCAGAGGGAGTCGCCGAAATCCTGACGGAAGCGCTTAGCAAGCTTTTCCTGCCAGTCGGAGACGGGCTCCAGTTCACCGACGAAGAAACGGAGGATCTTGGGTTCCCTAGTGAAGCGTATACCCTCGATCAGGGAGCGGTTTTCCCACAGCCAGTGGATGCGGTCAATAGCGTATTTGATCTGGCTGAGAGTGAAGACTCGGCGAGGTACGGCCAGGCGCAGGAGCTCCATGGGGGCGATTTTCTCGCTGCCGTCGGGATTTCTGGTCTCACTCATAGTGCCGCGCTCCATGCCGCGGATGCCGCCGGCGATAAAGAGAGCTGAAGCCAGGGCGCCGGCCGGATATTCTTCGCCGGGAATATTGGGCACGAATTTTTTAGCATTGAGGTGACAACCGAGACCTCCGGCCGGAGTGACGACAGGGATGCCGCGCTTGACCAGCTCATCAACCATAAAAGCGATGAACTCAGGACCTTGGGAGATTATGGACATATCCATAGTTTCTTCGAGGCCGACAGTGATTGCAGCCATCTCACGGACTGACATACCGCCGTAAGTCAAAAAGCCTTCGTTGAGGACGATTAATTCTTTCAGTATATTGGCCAAATCATTGTCCCGCAGGGTAATGCCGCCTCCTTTGGCGAAACCGAATTTGCGAGCGGAGAAATAGATAATATCACAGCAGTCGGCAATGGCGCGTGTGATCTCACGTACGCTCATATCCTGACAAGCTGCTTCACGCTTCTTAATAAGATAGAGATTATCCTGCAATAACGAAGCGTCGAGAACCAAGGGTAGACCGAACTCATGCGTAATAGCGGCAGTTTCCCGCAGATTGGCAAGTGAAAAAGGTTGGCCGCCGACCAGATTGGCTCCGGCCTCCATGCGCACAAAAGGAATCTTCTCAGCATTGGCACCAAGGAACTTACGCAAAGCATCGTTATCTATATTGCCCTTGAAAGGTGCGTCACTCTCGCATTCCTCGCCGCCGGGACAGAGCAGCTCTATAACCTGGCCGCCACAGCGCATGATATGAGCTTTAGTGGTGGTGAAGTGGTAATTCATGGGAATCAGATGACCGGGCTTAATCAGCAGATCAGCCAGCACTTTCTCACAGCCGCGCCCTTGATGGGCGGGCAGGAAATGCTCCATACCAAAGAGTTCTTTGACCTTGGCTTCAAGCTCGAAAAAAGTTGCACTCCCGGCGTAGGAATCATCGGCGTTCAGCATGGCAGCCAGTTGATTGTCGCTCATGGCATTGACGCCGCTGTCGGTCAGCATATCCAGGAAAATATCCCGATTATGCAGCAGATAGAGGTTATTCTTGGCCTGCTTCAGCCTTTGCAGGCGCTCCTCAACCGGCAGCAGCTCCAGCTTTTGAACGATGCGCACCTTGTGGCGCTCCAGCGGGATGGTCTCCCCATTAAATAAACGAATTTCTTTCATGTCTCTTTCCTCCTTCTTGCCAATCCATTCAGGCAAGATAAATTAGTCGATGCCGCTACAGGATGAAAGAGAAAATAAAAACGCCCATCCTGCATTGGCGCAAGAGGACGTCCGCTGAGACGTGTTACCACCTCTTTTCACTTTCAACTCACATTGAAAGCCTCGACAGGTACGACTGCATGACAGTTTATACCCTAACGCTGTTACGGGCGCACCCGTCGTCTCCTACTGCAATGTTCAGGACGCTGCTCCGAGGATGTATTCGATTCCGTTTCGACTTCATGCCTCGCACCAACCGGCACTTCTCTCCAAGCCGAAGACGGGTCTACTTGTTCCTCATCATGGCATTTGCCAGCAAGATTAACACAGGGATAAATTTTTGGCAAGCACGATTTTTGTCCGATCAATACTTGTGGAATGTAAGTTAAAGCACAGGAACAACTGCGCAATATGTATGCGCTAAAATTTAAATAATGTAAATTCAGACGCGGGAGAACATTTTACCTACGAAATCAATGAGCTCTTTAACATGTGAGTCCAAGGGGTTTATATTATTCCAAATTATAAATATATTATTTTTTATGGGTGGGGAAATATGAATCGGAAAGATCCCTTCTTCATGTGTAGTTTCCTCCAATAAAAAGGATGAGGCTAAGTTAGCTTTGACAAAACCTTTGATTGTAGATGTTTCATTTGAACAAAGAAAAATTTCAGGTTTGATATTATGACTAATCAAACCCTTTAAAACTTGTTCCCGCAAAAAATATCCTTCTTTAAATAAAACCAATTTGTCTTTAGCCATTTCTGATATTTTAATTTTATTTCGATCTTTTAAGGGGTGGTTGCATCCGACACAATACATAAGTTCTGTTTGTTTAATTAAAGTGCTGGATAGGAAAGGATAATTAATTGCATCATGACTTATTATTGCTACATCAAGATCGTTATTCTTTAGTTTATCAACCGACTCGTAGGATCCGTAATCTTGAATTTCAAACTTAATTTCCGGGAAAAGCTTATGAAAAGCACTAATTATTGAGGGTAGAATATAGGCTCCAGACATTGGTGGAATTCCCATGCGTATAGTCTTTTCCGTTTGCGAAATATCATCGAAAACATTAATAATGTCGTCGATTTGGGATAGAACTTTTTTGGCTTTAATTAGCAATATTTCGCCTTCTCTAGTCAATAAAAACTGACGAGGAGATCTTATTATTAAAATCGCACCTAACTCACGCTCTAACTCTTTAATGGCTTGTGTCACTGTAGGTTGAGTGACATGAAGAACTTTTGCAGCTTCAGTTATGCTCTTATACATACATGCATAGTAGTAATAACTTAATTGTTGTAATGTCATAACTTCACTTCCTACATAAATAAAATTTATCTTAGCATTAATATTTGATATTTGACTAATGATAACAATTTTGTAGACTATAAACAAGATTAGACTGTTTTTTAGTAGAAAACAGCAAATTATTATGTCAGAAGGAGGTCAAAATGTCTATCAGAAGTATCTTAATTAAATGTGGCAAGATGTTCGACGGAGTAAATGAAGAACTACAAGATAATGTTGACATCCTTGTGCAGGGAAACAAGATAGTTGAAGTAGGGAAAAATATTAATGCTCCTACCGATACAGTAGTGAAGGATCTAACAGATTTTACTGTTACACCAGGCATGATTGATGCGCATGTTCATATGCAGCATTTTGAATGGCAAAACCGGCCTAGAGAAACTATCTATGGCTCACCTTCTTGGAAAGCAATGGCCTTTCTATACAATGCACGGGAAGGATTGTACCGTGGATTTACTACGATGCGCCATGTAGGCAGCTCAACTTTTGACGATTATGGTGGAATCAGCGCGAAAAGATTGATCGATTTAGGATTCTTTGAGGGGGCAAGACTTGTAGTCTTACCTCACTATCATGCCAGTGTTGGCAGTCACGGAGATCAAAGTCAGTTTCTGGCTTCAAATCCACCCTTATCCAAGGCCTACCATCAAACGTTTCCGACGCACGGCGTGGGAGCGGATTTCTTTGTCGGATCAGTTCGGGAACAAGTAAAATATGGTGCGGATTTCATCAAAATTATGGCAACAGGCGGTTTTTCAACCCCTAACGACACCCCGGATGATCAGCAACTCAATGACAGTGAAATGTTAGCTATCATCGAAACAGCACACCAACTACATAAAACAGTTACTGCTCATGTTTACGGAGCGGATCTGATGAAAAAACTTGTATTGATGGGAATTGACGGCATGGAGCATGGTTCCCTCATTACGGAAGAAGTAGCCAGGTTGATGGAAGAAAGAGATGTTTATCTTGTTCCTACTTTCTGCCCTTACGACGAAATAATCAGACTGGATGAAGAAAATTTGGCTAAGAAAATACCGGAATTCCAAGCCAAGCTGAGACAATATGCAGATCGCTTAATTGAAGGTAGAAGAGTAATTATTAATAGTAAAATTCGTCTTGGCTATGGCACAGACTTTGTTACCGTACATAATGCTTATGAAGGCGGCTATGAGTACGAATCTTGGATGCTGAGCGGTATAGATCCCTTTAGAGCTCTCAAAGCTGCAACTTCTGTGAATGCGGAAATCTGCGGGCGCAAAGATATTGGCAAAATTGAGCCAGGTATGCTTGCTGATATTTCCGCCTGGCGAAGAGATCTACTAACCGATCCTAAAGCATTGCTCGATTGTGCTTTCGTAATGAAAGATGGAGTTGAATATCCAACAAAAACCGTTGAATAGGCATGAATGAACCCAATACTTCCTTGAGCTGTGAAGAGTTTGGTAGTTTGTAAAACTTATTAGACATCCTATTTGATTCCTTTACACGATGACCGTAATTCTTCTCTTGACGGTCATCGTGTAAAATCCATATTTGGAGACATATTTGGAGGATTGAACAATGAAAAACAGCACAACCAAAAGTCGCAAATTTGAATTTCCAGATACTTATGTCATTGTCATTATTCTTATTTTACTGGTCATTGCATTAACCTATATTCTGCCAGCCGGCACCTATGATTTTGCTGAAGATGGTAAAACAGTTTTACCTGGAACCTATCATTATGTCGAGGATAACCCGGCAGGAATTGGTGAATTCTTAAACAGTTTCTTTAAAGGTATGCAGAAAGGAAGTACCACTATTTTCCTGGTCTTTATGATCGGTGGTGCCTTTCAAATTCTCACGGATACCGGTGCCATTGATGCCGCTCTGGCAGCTCTGATTCGTAAAACTAAAGGAAACTATAAAATCATTATTCCGGCAGTAATGATTATGATGGCAATTTTAGGTGCACTTGGTACCGGCAACAATGTCGCTTTAGCTTTTGCCCCTATTATGGTTATTCTCTGTGCAAAATTAAAACTTGATCCAATCGTCGTTGTGGCTACCATGTATTTCGCTGCTAACAGCGGATTTTCTGCCTCTCCCATTAATCCTTTCACTGTTCTTTTGGCGCAAAACATCGCCGGCGTTCAGATAATGTCCGGAAGTGGGCCACGGATATTGATGTGGTTCATCTTTGTAACCATTACGATCGTGTGGACTATGCGTTACTGTAAAAAGATTT
>JGI24709J26583_10000612_pt1 | contig 30884 bp, 27 predicted proteins | sample BioPla2DNA1_FD_26583 | JGI IMG/M metagenome (IMG submission 26583) | reverse complement strand
GAGTATGTAAAAGGTTAAAAGGCCTGTCTCCAATTAATTTTAGGAAACAAGCCTTAAATTCTGTTAGTATGACCTAGAAACTTAAGTGATCAATTTCTGGGTCCATACTAAAAGTATCGCCTTTTATTTTCAAAATTCAGTATTAAGCGTTGTAATTGCCGTTGATATCAGCTGGCTTTACAAGACCTATAATAAACTCAATGAAAGCAACAATAGATGGAATGAAAGTCCAGCAGAAAATCAGGTATAAAAGGCCTAAAAACACGTGACCTGCGTAAAACTTGTGAACACCAATTCCACCTAGGAAGAAACATAATAAAACATATGCAACTTTATTTACGCGGTGCTCTTCTGCTGCTAGCTGACCTGCACCAGTTGAAACTGCTGTAGATACATGTGCTGATGCTCTAGTGATAACTACCTTGTTATCATTTGTAAATACATCTACCTCAAGACCAACCTCTGGAGTGAATCCCTGACAGCATGAAATGTCAAACTCCTTTAATGATTTGTCATCAAAGCCAATCGTTACAGTATTAGCTGAAACTGATAGGATTTTGCTCATATAATTGTTCCTTTTTTGTAATTTACAATAAATCTAAATTTTATATTAGATTCTTTTGACAACTTGATACTAGCATAGTTTTATACAACTACAACAATTTATAAGAAGACTTTTACAGGTAAGTCACAGTTTCTTTTAATTCCTTTCTCTTATTATGGTTTGGATTCATTGGAGCATCAGATGCGGCATATCCTAAATCCATTAACATCAGCACTTCCTCGTTTTCAGGAAGATTTAAAACCTTTGCCATTTCATCAGGATCGAACTTGTTAATCCAGCAGCTGTCAACGCCTGCGTTTGCTGCTGCTAAAATCATATGAGTTGCTACAATGGTGGCATCCTCAATTCCAGAGTCTCTCTTATCACCAGGATATGTGAAGACATTGTTTTTATCATAAGCTACTACAAGACAGGTGGGAGCATGGTAGCGGCATGGTGTTACTGTATCGATTTTTGCAAGCAGCTTATCAGACTCAATTACATAAATTCTCTGCTCCTGAAGATTCTTGGCTGTTGGTGCAAGGCGTCCTGCGTTTAAGATCTCCTCTAACTTTTCCCGTTCAAGCTTTCTATCTGAATATTTCTTGCATGAATGTCTGTCTGCTACTACTTTTAAAAAATCCATCATCTATCCTTAATATTATTTTTGCAATTTTTTTTATTCTAACCTGTAATTTATAGAAGAACTGCAGTTGATGTTTTCTTTTTACAAAATTCTTTTATTTTCGATTACGCTCAATCCACTTGACTGCAAAATCCACAAGTTCTCTCTACCTCATGAATTTTAATGTGGCATTACCTAAAGTTACACTTTGCACCGTCCCTTCTTTTTCAAAGGCATCTCCTATTAAAGTAAAATCCTGGCCATCAACATACAAGGTTTCGTAGGCTTTCCATACTCTATTACCATTCTCTAAAATGGCGCTATGCTCAATGGTATTGTGTTTACTTTTGTATTGAGATCTTGCATCAGCCAAATGTATTGAGGTGTTTTTATCATGTCCTACACCAATTAAAAGCACATAACCGTCAAGATCATAGAGTCTTGATAAAGGAGATCCATCTCCAAAGATATTTGATATCGTATGTTTTTCTGTAAGATATTGAGCCTGTGGACCAAATGCAGAAAATGATCAAGCAGGATGATCGCTTCTTATAGCACCTGGCCGCGTCTGAACATTTCGGCTACAGCGCCCATGGTGTTTGTAGGAGTGATATCTTTATTGTAGGCAGGATAATTCTCACGAATTGTCTGCCACCATGACTCTGGCTCGTTATAATGAACTCCTGTTTTAGGATCGAGATTTTTCCATGACTGTGTCGGCATCGTAATGTTGCCTTCTTTACCTACACACTCAATTAAAGATTCAATAATTATCTGTGCGCCGCCACAGACATAACCTATGCTCTTTAATGAGGTATGGACGATTACCGACTGACCATCTTTTAGTCCTGCTCTTTTAAAAGCATCAATGACATCGTGTTTTAAGATTAGTGCACTGTCCATTCTTGTCTCTATATACCATTCACTTCATATGACCGCTGTTTTGTTTAATATATTATATATAGCTTAAGAATAGGTAGATTTTCTATCTTTTTGATTAGTCTTATGCTGCAAAAAAGGCACCTGTAAACAGGTGCCAAAGGTAAGAATAAGACTCAAGTCTTAGGATAATGATTCTATAAAGCTTACAGTTAAGTCTGTTTTAGTCTCAACCGAGGTTAAATCAAGCCACTCTCTTGTGGTATGGGCATCCCCTCCTACACCACCTAAACCGTCAATTACAGGTATCCTTGTCTGAGAGATGTGGTTACCATCTGATACACCGCCTGATTTTATGAAGGTTGATGTAATACCTAGTTTTTTGCCAAGTGAGGTGATCCTGTCTTTTAAATCCTGCGTCTTCTCTGACTCCTCCATCGCTGGATTTATAAGCAGGATCTTGTACTCTGCCTTAATATCAGGACCAAATGGCTTTTCAAATTCAGCTTTAAACTTTTCAAAAAAGTCATTGCACTGCTCCTGTGTCCAGAAGCGTACATCAATTCTTGCAGTGCACTCTTCAGCGATAGCATTAGCAATTGTTCCGCCTTTAATCACACCAAAGTTTACGGTTACATTCTCGTTAGCAAGCGCGTTGAGTCTGATGATACATTGGGCCATGGCATTGATGGCAGAACGACCTTTCTCAGGACAGAAACCTGCGTGTGCACCTACCCCTTTTAAAGTGATATCAATATGAGAGATACCTTTTCTTGTAGATGTATACTCGCCTAACATTCTTTGACCTTCATAAATTAAAGCGTATCTGCACCTTTTAGCATAGCTGTCTATCCACTCTGATGATTTAGTTGATCCGGTCTCCTCGTCAGGGTTTAAACAGATAGCAATTTTTACCTTATTTAAAGTCTCCTTTTTAAGCTTGGAGATTGCCCAAAGAATAATAAGATCACCACTTTTCATATCTGATACGCCCGGTCCAAAGGCAAGATTATCCTTTACAGTAAAAGGTCTTTTCTCACACTCGCCTTTTGCGAATACTGTATCAATATGACCTACAAGTAAAACGTCATATTCTTTAGCATCAGGTGCGTTAGTTGCAAAAACGCCCTCTCCAACTGACTCATCTAAAAATACAGTCTGAGCATAAAATCCTGCATCCTCAAAGTATCCTTTTAGAGTTCTGGCAACTTTGGTTACACCTTCAGTGTTTATAGTACCAGAATCTATATTGACGATTTCCTCTAGCTTTTGAATATAATCATCAAGATTTCTAATAATTTTTGACATGTTTAAACCAGCTTTTTAGTGAGTTGTCTTCTTAATAATGTATTTACCTGTTGCCTGGAAGAGGCTAATGACAATTAAAATCACTGCAACTACAAGCCAGATCATGTCACGATAGCCCATCTGATAACCATAGCGGATAGCAAAGTCGCCGATACCGCCAGCTCCAATGGCACCAGCGATTGCGGTAATGCCTATGAAGCTTACAAAAGTGATCATGGTTACTCTGGTGATACCAGGAATTGACTCTTTTAGATATACACTGAAGATAATCTCAAATGGAGAGAAGCCCATTGATTTACTTGCTTCAATCAGACCTTTATCAAGGTGTGATAAAACAGATTCAATCTGTCTTGAGAAGAATGGTACTGTACCTACAATCAATGCCACAAATGAGCCGTATAAGCCAGAGCCTGTACCTACAAGGAATCTTGATACAGGGATTAAAAGCACCATTAAAATAATGAATGGAATTGCTCTTAAAATATCAATTGCTCTGTCAAAAAAGACAAATACATACTTATTCTCTAAAATACCGTCACGTCTTGTTACCTCAAGAGTTACACCAATGACTATACCTAATACCCAGGCAATGGTGCCTGATACTAAAATCATGATTAGAGTCTGATATAAGCTCTCATAAAACTCGCCACTTAGTCTCTGGAAATTCGGCATAATTAAACTGATTAAATCATTCATTATCTTAATACCTCTAAATCAATTTTCTGTTCTTTAATGTACTCAAGAGCTTTTTCAATATTCTCATTTTCTCCTGATAACTGAACTGCAAGCTGTCCTAATGGCTTATCCTTGATGTAATCAATATTGCCAAATAGAATATTTGCCTCAACTTTGAATAAGGCATAGAGCTTGCTCATTAGAGCCTGACCTGTAGCATCACCTGTGTAGGTTAATAAATAAATTGGAATATCCTTTTTGATGTAGGAGAGTTCATTCTTTTTATTTAATACCTCAATGAAGGCATTCTTGTTGCCAGCCATTTCAATGAAGTCCTTTGAGCTCTCTACATTTGGATGACTAAACAGGTTATAGACAGTATTTGTCTCAATAACCCTGCCATTCTCCATTAGAGCTGCTCTATCGCAGATGTCTTTTACAACTGACATTTGGTGAGTAATAACAACAATGGTAAGTTTTAGTTTTTCATTTAAGTCTTTTAATAACTTTAAAATTGAATTGGTGGTTTTTGGATCTAATGCAGAGGTTGCCTCATCGCACAATAAGATCTTTGGAGAGCATGCAAGTGCTCTTGCAATTGCAACTCTCTGTTTCTGACCACCTGATAACTGGTTCGGATAAGCCTGAGCCTTGTCCTTTAACTCTACAAGTTCAAGTAACTCCTCAATCTTTTTAACGCGCTCTGCCTTACTGATGCCGGTTCTTTTAAGCGGTAAATCAATATTCTCAAAAACAGTTCTTGATGGCATTAAATTAAAGTGCTGAAAAATCATGCCAATAGACTGACGAAGATTTCTAAGCTCCTTATCTGATAACCTGGTGATATCTACGCCATCGATAATAACCTGACCTGATGTAGGTCTTTCTAGTAGGTTAATGGATCTTACAAGTGTACTTTTACCTGCACCTGAAAAACCGATAACTCCAAATATTTCGGCTTTTTGGATGTGCAGATTCACATCCTTTACAGCATGTACCTCTTTTTGATCTACCCAAAAGGTTTTATTGATATTCAAAAGTTCTATCATTCTTACCTAACCTTACTTTATTATTTTAAAAATTTATAATCTTACTGTCTTTAAAGACTGTGTGTATTTATTAAGTTTCTCAAGTGATACTCTATAACCCATTCCTTCTCTTTTTGATAAATCGATAGTGCTGTCTTTATTCACGTCGTATTCATCAATTGTCAGATTGTCTTTAAAATATGTATATGAGGACATCAGATCATTTGCGTATACATAGTTCTCAAGACTTGCACTTGCAATGTTGTAGGCCTGACCGATGTCAGTCTCTAACATTCCGCCGCACCATACGCCAACACCTTTACTCTGTGCATACTCACTAATTGCCTTTGCGTTAGCAAGTCCGCCTACACGGGCTACCTTGATGTTGATGATTCTAGCTGCATCAAGCTCAATTGCATTTTTAGCATCATCTAAAGTATCAATGCACTCATCTAAACAGATTGGAGTTTTCAGATGTTTCTGAAGTTTGCCATGATAAATAATGTCATCCCATTCAAGAGGCTGCTCAATTAAAGCTAAATTGTAGTTGTCAAACTCTTTTAAAATGTCTAAATGCTCTAATGTGTATGAGCTGTTTGCATCAACCTGTAATTCAATATTTGGATACTTTGCTCTTACAGCATCAAGATACTGAATATCAAAACCTGGTTCTACCTTGATCTTGATGCGGGAATAGCCAAAGTCTAAAAAGTCACCTACTTTTTTGACAAGCTCATCTGGAGTCTTCTGAATACCAATACTGATACCAACCTTTACCTTATCTCTTACACCGCCTAGATACTGGTATAGTGGTTTGTGCGCAGCCTGTGAAAAAATGTCCCAGATTGCAGTTTCAATTGCACTTCTAGCAAAGAAATTACGACGGATATTTTTAAACAGCTCTGAAACATCATATGGAGATTTGATATCTATATTCTTTAGTAATGGAGCAATAAACTCTTCAATTACTAGCTGTGCGCCCCATACAGTCTCCTCGTTGTACAGAGGCCATGAGAGTGCCGGGCACTCACCGTATCCGACATAACCGTCTGCGTATACTTCAACAATCAGAACATCTTTGTCATATAAGGTGGCAAAGCTTGGAGCAAATGGAGCCACCAGTTCAAGTTTTACTCTTCTTAATTTAATTTCCTGGATTTTCATAATATTTTTTTATTCTTTCTGTCTGAAGGTAGCAGCACCTTGCGGTGCTGCTTATTGTTGAGGAATTGTTTTATGGCCTATTGCTGTTACCACACTGGAATGTAGCCGCCATCGTATGCTTTGATAATGGTCTCTTTTACTTCATCAGTTAAGAAGGTCTTTACCACTGTCTGATAAACTTCATTATCCTTATCTTCAGCTCTTGCTACGAGCACGTTGATATATGGGTTATCCTCGCCTGCCTTTGGTGTTTCTGAGAAGATTGCATCAGATGGTTTTAAACCTGCTGAGAAAGCATTACCGCCGTTAATTGCCGCAGCATCGATATCTGGAAGAATATTGTTTAGAACACCAGACTCTGCCTCTCTAATCTCAATCTTTACTTTATATTCAGTAATATCAGCCTTTGTAGGCAGGAATCCTTTGGATGGATCAACTGAAATTAGATTTGCAGCCTCTAGTAACTTTAATGCACGACCACCATTTGTAAGATCAGATGGAATTGCAATGATAGAACCGTCTTTAATATCAGCAACGTTTGAGATCTTATTCTTGTTGTTATAAAGTCTTATTGGTGCAATAAAAGTTTCGCACAGTGGTGTCAGCTTATAGCCGTTGCGAGCTATATCATTGTTTAAATATGCCTTATGCTGAAATGCATTTAAATCAATTTCCTTGTCTGACAATGCTCTGTTTGGAGTTGCATAATCAGAGAACTTAACTAACTGCACCTGAATATGCTTGTCTTTTAATAATTTGTTTACTGTATCCCAGTGAGCATTGTAGTCACCGCATACGCCTACTTTAACGATAGTGGTGTTATCATCAGCTCTTTTGTCATCACCACAGCCTGCTAATGTAAATGAAAAAGCAGTAAGTGCAACAAGTGGAAGGTATTTTATTGTATTAAGTAATTTCATAATTTATCTCTCTATTCTTACCGTGAAACTGTTTTATCAGTCCCTTTATTTATCTGTTGAGATGTATTCTGTTATAAAAATTACTTATGCGCTAATACTAAATAACAATTGCAAGATATAGCTATTTCCTATATTCCTACTAAAACGCTAGGTTATGCGGTTTGCTGATATCTTTAGGTGGTGTTTTTTGCTGTAGTGGCATTAAAAAATTCTTTTAGACTCCAGTTTAGTGCCTAAAATTGTGAAATCAGGAGTTTTTATTGTCGGTATTAGATGTATTTTGTGTGGTTCTTTTCTTTTTATAAAAAACTCTCCTGTGCAGCCTGGTAATTTTATACGTAGCTGCTAAACTTTAGGCTTCAGGATCATTTTGTTAAGGTCACAGCTTATGACTCAGGAAGCATCTTTTATCTATAACAGCAAATCAGCAAATGTGTACTCCACCTTAGTCAGTCAGTTAGAAGGATGCTCGCAGTTTAAAATCAGTGTCGCCTTTATTACCTATGGAGGCTTGCAGATCCTGCTTGATACCTTAAAAGATCTTGAAAACCGCGGTATTAAAGGTGAGGTGTTAACATCAACATATCTGCACTTTACCGATCCTAAAGCGCTTGAAAGACTGGCTTCTTTTAAAAACCTTAAATTAAAGATATTTGTGCCAGGTTCTGATTATGGTTTTCATACCAAAGGATTCCTATTTAAAGGTGATGAAACAAATCCTAGCTGGACTGTACTTGTAGGCTCCTCAAACCTTACAGCATCTGCCTTAAAATGTAATATGGAATGGAATGTTCTCCATTGTGATGATGCTTTAAATTCTAATAGCCAAAAACTTTCATCAGACATCCTAAAAGAGTTTGACAGACTCTGGGAGAGTGAATTTGCCAAAGACTACTCTACTGAGTTTTTAGACTCCTACAGAAAGTATTTAATCAATCATCCGAAAGTCTCCTCTGAGAGTAAAGATCTTTTCTCATTCGATGAGTGCATAAAACCTAATCGTATGCAGCAGGAAGCTATTACCAAGCTTGATAAATTCAGAGCATTAGGTCAGAGAAAAGCACTTGCCATTGCAGCTACAGGTAGTGGTAAAACCTACATGAGTGTTTTTGATGCCATGCAGTTTAAGCCTCTGAAGCTATTATTTATTGTGCACAGAGGAGAGATCCTCTCTAAAGCAAAACAGTCTTTTGATGCCGTTATAAAAGCTGTAGATGAGAACTACAGCTCCGGATTTTTTATTGCTAAAGAAAAGAACATGGATGCAAAATACATTTTTGCATCGCGCGATACTTTAGTTGCTCACTATGAAGAGTTTAAAAATGATGCTTTTGACTACATCATTGTCGATGAGGCTCATCATGCCACAAGCAGCACCTACAAAAAGATCCTCGACTATTTCAAACCTAAGTTTTTACTCGGACTTACCGCTACTCCTGAAAGAGCAGATTCAGGTGATGTCTTCAGCCTCTTTGATAACAATGTGGCCATTGAAATCAGATTAAGAGATGCTCTTGCCTTTGATCTTATCTGTCCATTCCACTACTTTGGTATTACCGATGCTGATGGAATTGATTACTCTATGATCAAAAAGTCTCCTGACGATTCTGGTTATCTTGATGAAGTGGCAAAGCTTCTGATGGTTGGTAATCGAGTGGACTATGTTATCGATAAAATGAAGTTTTACGATCATGACGGTGATGGAAAAACTAAAGCACTAGGCTTCTGTGCAACCATCAAACACGCAAAATATATGGCTGATGAGTTTAATAAAAGACTCTCACCTGACTCTCTTGATTATGCAGTTGCTCTATCAGGTAAAGACAGCTCTGATACAAGAAATGCCTATATAAAAATGCTTGAGGATGATAACTCACCTTTGAGTGTCATCTTTACTGTTGATATCTTTAACGAAGGTGTTGATATTCCATCTGTAAACACCATTCTGATGTTAAGACCTACTGCATCCTCTATTATCTTTGTGCAACAGTTAGGTCGTGGCCTTAGAAAACTTCCTAATAAAGAGTTTGTCACCGTTCTTGATTTTATCGGTAATTATCAGAAGTCATTTCTCATGGCTATCGCCTTGAATGGAAAGAATAACTGCAATAGAGATTCTCTTAAGGTTTCTGTCAAAAATGATTTTGCTGACCTTCCTGGCAGTACGCATATTCATATGGACAGGATCACCAAAAAGCAGATCCTAAAACAGTTAGAGCATGAGAAGTTCTATAGCATAAAGTATCTTAAAGACAGCTACTTCAGCTTTAAAAAGATCAATGGCAATAAAATTCCAATGCTTACCGATTATTTAAAGCAGGATGGTGCTTACGATCCTCTGAACTTTACTAAACCTTCAAACTTCAACACCTACTTTGATTTTGTAAAAACAGTTGAATCAAAAAATGATCCTGCCTTTTTAGCATTTGATGAGCCTACAGGTTACTGTCTTCTAAAGTTTATGCACAAGTATCTGCTTCCTTCAAAAAGACCTTATGAGCTTGTGATTTTAAAATCTCTTTTTGATGCGGATAACTTTACTCTAAAGACAGGTGCAATTGAGAAGATCCTTGAAAAATACATCGATAAGCCATCAGCTGTTACTTTTAATCATGCCGTAAATGTTTTATCTGGTGAGTATTTTGATGCTAATGAAGGAAGTACCTATAAAAATATCAGGATATTAAAAGATCAGGACAACATATCCTTGAGTAAGGATGTTATTGAGTTTTTAACATCTAACAGTCCTTATGTCCCATGGGTTTTAGATGCAGTTGAGTATGGATTAAGACGATATGAGTCTGAATTTGGTACTGTAAATTATGGAACTCCGTTTTTTAAACTCTATTCAAAGTACTCAATGAGAGATACTGCGCCTCTTACAAACTATGAGAAAACTCATTCCTCATTTAGAGGACAGGGGCTTATTACCGCTGTAAAATCCGATTACCTGATGTTTGTTGATTTATATAAAGATGAAGGTATTAAAGAATCCGTAAATTACGATGACAGACTATTGTCTGCAAACGTATTTCAGTGGCAGTCTCCTAATAATACAAGGCAGGATTCTGTAATAGGTCAGAACCTTATTCACAATGTAAAAAACAAGGTTAATCTGCATCTTTTTGTCAGAAAATATCCGAAATCAGACGGCCTTACAGCACCATTTATTTATCTTGGTAGGGTGAACACTATTGAGGATAGCGTAAAAGGTGATAAACCTATTACCATGAACTTTTTACTTGAAAATGAAGTTCCATCTGATCTGTATACCGAGCTTACAACGATTGTTGAAGTGGATGATGACGAGGATTAAATTTTAGAGAATTAAAATTTAAAAGCCGTAATCACTTTTCAGTTAATTACGGCTTTATAGATTATTTAAATTATTCCCACTCAATAGTTGCTGGTGGTTTACCAGAGATATCGTACACTACGCGTGAAATGCCGTTGATTTCATTGATGATACGATTTGAGATATGACCTAGAAGATCATATGGTAACTCAGCCCATTTTGCAGTCATAAAGTCGATGGTCTTAACAGCACGTAGAGAAACTACATATTCATAGCTTCTGTGATCGCCCATAACACCAACTGCTCGTACAGGTAGGAATACAGTAAACGCCTGGCTTACCTTCTGGTACCAGCCTGACTTGTTTAACTCTTCCATAAAGATAGCATCAGCCTGACGAAGTAAATCTAAGTACTCTTTCTTTACTTCACCTAAAACGCGAACACCTAAACCAGGACCTGGGAATGGGTGACGCATTACCATAGCCTCAGGTAAACCTAAAGCTACACCAATACGTCTTACTTCGTCTTTAAATAACTCACGTAGAGGCTCTACTAACTGGAACTTCAGATCCTCAGGTAGACCGCCTACATTGTGGTGAGATTTAATTACGTGTGCCTTGCCAGACTTAGCAGCTGCTGACTCAATAACGTCTGGGTAGATAGTACCCTGAGCTAGGAAGTCAACGCCTTCAAGTTTACGAGCCTCATCAGCGAAAACGTCGATGAAGGTCTTACCGATTGCCTTTCTCTTAAGCTCCGGATCAGAAATGCCCTTTAGAGCATCTAGGAATCTGTCTGAAGCATCAGCGTATACGAAGTTTAAATTCATTGGAGCAAACATCTGCTCAACCTGTGCACCTTCGTTTAAACGTAATAAACCGTTGTCTACGAATACGCAGGTTAACTGCTTGCCGATTGCTCTTTGCAGTAGTAATGCTGTAACTGATGAATCAACACCACCTGAAAGACCTAGAAGAACCTTCTTATCACCAACCTGCTCACGGATGCGTGCAACAGCGTCTTCGATAATTGCGCTAGGTGACCATAAGCCGTGTAGACCACAGATATCGATTACGAAACGCTTTAGCATCTCGCCACCCTGCTTAGAGTGAGTTACCTCAGGGTGGAACTGAACACCGTAGAACTGCTTCTGCTCGTTGTAAACAGCTGCATATGGACAGGTTTCAGTGCTGCCAACAGTGATAAAGCCCTCAGGGATCACAGTTACCTTGTCACCATGAGACATCCATACATCAAGCTTCTGCTCGCCTTCATGATCGGTTAAACCGTCAAACAGTGGACATGGAGCTTTGATTTCTACAGTTGCATGGCCATATTCGCGCTTAGATGAGCCCTGAACGGTACCACCTAACTGTACAGACATGGTCTGTAGACCGTAGCAAATGCCTAAAACAGGAACACCTGCCTCATACACCCATGAAGGAGCACGAGGAGAACCTGCTTCTGTAGTTGACTCAGGACCACCTGACAGGATGATACCCTGAGCACCAAAGTCTTTGATTAAGCTAAGATCAGCATCAAAAGGATAGATTTCGCAGTAAACACCGATTTCACGTACACGACGTGCAATCAGCTGTGTTACCTGTGAACCAAAATCCAGGATCAGGATCTTTTCAGAATGGATGTTCTTAGAAGACATAGTAACTACTCTTGATAGATTGGTATAAAATACAATGCACCTGCATATGCTGCAGGTGCATCAGAGAATATTTAATTAAACGTGGCTCTGGTAATTTGGAGCTTCTTTAGTGATGCTAACATCATGAACGTGTGACTCATGGAAACCAGCACTTGTAATACGAACAAACTGAGCCTTGGTACGTAAGTCGTCGATGGTTGCACAGCCGGTTAGACCCATAGCAGCACGTAGACCACCCATCTGCTGATGGATAATGCCACGTAGAAGACCCTTGTATGCAACACGGCCTTCAATACCTTCTGGTACTAACTTGTCAGCAGCGTTGTCTGACTGGAAGTAACGGTCAGCAGAACCCTTTGACATAGCAGCTAGTGAGCCCATGCCACGGTATGACTTGAATGAACGACCCTGGTAAATTTCAATCTCACCTGGAGCCTCTTCGGTACCAGCGAACATTGAACCTACCATTACGCAGTTTGCGCCAGCAGCTAGTGCCTTTGCAATATCGCCAGAATAACGGATACCACCATCAGCGATAACGGTAATGCCTGTGCCCTCTAGAGCTTCTACAGCATTTGAAATTGCAGTCATCTGTGGAACACCGCAACCTGTTACGATACGGGTTGTACAGATTGAACCAGGACCGATACCAACCTTAACAGCACTTACGCCAGCATCAGCTAAAGCTAAAGCACCTGCTGCAGTTGCAACGTTACCACCAATAATAGGTAGTTCTGGATATTCTTTACGTAACCACTTTAATCTGTCTAAAACGCCCTGTGAGTGACCGTGTGATGAGTCTACTAGTAGAACGTCAACACCAGCCTCAACTAGAGCCTTAGCTCTTTCCTCGTTACCTGCGCCAGCACCGATAGCTGCACCTACACGAAGACGGCCTAAAGCATCTTTACATGCATTTGGCTTGTTTGATGATTTCTGGAAATCCTTAACAGTGATTAGCCCCTTTAAGTGGAATGCATCGTCAACTACTAAAACCTTTTCGATACGATACTGCTGCATTAAAGCCTGAACGTTTTCGCGTGATTCATTCTCACGTACTGTTACTAAACGCTCTTTAGGGGTCATTGCGGTGTGAACCTTAACGTCACCATTAGTTAGGAAACGGGTATCACGACCGGTGATAATACCTAATAGGTTATCATTCTCGTCTACAACGGGGAAACCGCAGAAGCCGTATTTGTTAGCCATCATGCGAACGTCTTTAATTGTAGCTTCTGGGTGTACAGTAATTGGTTTTACAACCATACCGTTTTCAAAACGCTTTACGCGGGCAACTTCTGCTGCCTGGTGCTCTACTGACATATTCTTGTGAATGAAACCGATACCACCTTCCTGAGCTAGTGCAATTGCAAGGTTTGATTCGGTAACGGTATCCATTGCAGAAGAAATCATTGGAATGTTCAACTGAATGTTGGAGGTCAATCTAGTACGAAGATCTGCAGTGTTTGGTAAAACAGTTGAGTGTGCAGGTACTAACAAGACGTCGTCGTATGTTAGAGCCTCTTCCATAATGCGTAGCATAATTCCTCCGGAACTTGTAAAATTTGATCGGAAATTATACAAGAAAAAGTGATCCTTTTATCAGTTTTAAAGATATTTTTTTATATTCTTATCAATTTAATTTACGGAAATTTTGCACTAAGCCATATTTCCTTAAATTCCTAAGTTTTCTATATGATTTTCCACCTATAATAGCACTCAAGCTATACAAAATATTCAGGATTTATATGAATTTCAATTCTTTTGAACCAAAAGATGGCGACTTTGCAAGTCTTGTTGATAAAAAGGGAAAATCAGACTTTTCAGCTTCAGCAAAGAAAATTGAAAGCACNAATATCGAACATAAGGATCATAGCGGCTCTTTTAATACTAATAATAGTTTGAAAAAAGCAACAAGTGCAAAAGATTTTCCCNAAAAAAATACTCAAAGGACTATCCTGACTAATACCGATGAATACCGTAAAAAAGCACAGGATACCTATATAGAGAATGCNAAAAAGGCAAACGATATTGATATTCCTGATGTAAAAAACTACAACACAGTTGCAGCTTCATATGAAGATGTTGAGGTTTTAGATGCTCCTGAAGCACTGACTGACAGAAAGGATAATTCTAATACCTCTAAAATAGGATCTGACAGTCTGGCTAAAAGTGACAGCGCAAAGACAAAGAATAATTCACAAAGGAAGCAAAGCTCTTTTATTACATTCATTATCATGGTTGTGATCTGGGTATTTTTATATACTCTAATCGGAAATTCTGGTGATGAAGAAAGCAATATCGCTCTGGCAGTTATTATTGTGTGCGCAATTTTAGGATTGATACTGTCTAAATTTACAAAGAAGAAATAGTTTTAAGGAGAGAGTATGTCTGCTTCAATAATATGGCTTATTGTAGCCCTGTTAGTATTAGGAACAGAGATGATGATAGGCACCATCTATTTACTTGCCATCTGCGTTGGAGCCTTTGCAGCCAGTTTAACAGCTGTATTAAATGGTGATTTAACTTTACAATGCATATTAGGAGCAATCGTTGCAGTTTCAGGTGTCGTATTAGCATTTTACTGTCGCAAAAAGTTTAAAAAACTCTCCCCTGAGAGTATCGATTCTTTAGATAAAGGTCAGATGGTTAACGTAACTGAGGTTCTTCAGGATGGCACTGCAAAAGTAAATTATCGTGGTGCACTATGGATTGCCTACACTGAGAACGCTCCTTTAGAGACAGGAAGCTATCAGATTAAAAAGGTAGTTGGTAATCGCCTGCTGCTTTGCAAATAGATTTTTTTATTATCGTAATGAACACGGAGTATGAATATGTACGATGAGAGCTTAAATGGCGGATTGATTTTCGCTATTATACTGATTGTAATTGCAATTATCTTTGTAATTAAATCAATTAACGTAATTCCTCAGCAGACTGCATGGGTTATCGAAAGATTAGGTAAATTCCATAAGGTTCTAAGCCCTGGTCTTAACTTTATTATTCCTTTTATTGATAAAGTTGCCTACAAGCACTCATTAAAGGAGATCCCACTTGATACTCCAAGTCAGGTTTGTATCACACGCGATAATACCCAGCTTTCAGTTGACGGTATTTTATACTTCCAGGTTACCGATCCAAAACTTGCAAGTTACGGTACCTCAAACTACATCGTGGCAATCACTCAGCTTGCTCAGACCACTCTACGTTCTGTAATCGGTAAGATGGTTCTTGATGAAACCTTTGAAGAGCGTGAAGTAATCAATAATCATGTTGTATCTGCAATTGATGAGGCAGCTTTAAACTGGGGTGTTAAGGTACTACGTTACGAGATTAAGGATTTGACTCCACCTGCTGTAATTCTGCAGGCTATGCAAAGACAGATCACAGCAGAGCGTGAAAAGAGAGCTGTGATCTTTGAGTCTGAAGGTCGTAAGCAGGAACAGATTAACCTTGCAACCGGTGCCCGTGAAGCTGCAATTGCCAAATCCGAAGGTGAAAAGCAGTCTGAGATTAACGTCGCTGAAGGTAAGGCTCAGGCAACTATTGCTATTGCNAACGCTACAGCTGAGGCTATTGCAAAGATTGCAAATGCATCTCAGTTAAACGGTGGTGATACCGCTGTAAATCTAAAGGTTGCAGAGCAGTANATTGAAGCCTTTGCAAATCTTGCTAAGACCAATAATACTTTAATTGTTCCAAGCAACCTGTCAGATGTTTCAGGCATNGTAGGTTCAATCATGCAGATTGTTAAAACCACCAAGAAATAATCATTTTAAGCAGACATTAAAAGACAAGGTAAGNCCTTGTCTTTTATTTTATAAATTAGGAGATCATAAATGACACCTAATGAGCATACTGACTACACCAAAGCAAGCTCGGATGCATTCAATAATGCAAAACAAAATAATGGNANCCNGAAAAATAACACCAGAATCGAGATAAAAAACTCAAATCCATCAGTTATGACCGGTATCTGCCATCTTTTTATGATGATAGGNTCAATTATCACCTTCATAAGAAATACAGTCTTTAACATCATTTTTATTATTCTTGTAATCGCAATTTTCTCACTGATATCCTTTTCTAACAGCCAATACAGCAAAGCAAGCTTCTTTATGGCCGGAACTGAAGATAATCAAAATCTAAAGAAAANCTCTGTGTTATATCTTAATTTAAACGGTCCTATTCTAGAGACTCCTCTATCTGATGATGACTATGCAGTNTTCTCNAGACAGNTTGATGAAAAGCTAAATAACCGCGCAACAAACGATATTTTATCTATTGAAGAAGCTCTNGCTGATGCTGCGACAAATCCGAACATCAAGACCTTATATGTAAATGTNTCAAATCTAGGACCTACATCAATTCCTGTTGCCATTCGTGTTGCCAGGGCAATCAGAGCCTTTGCAAAAGTAAAACGCACTCAGAACACTATTGCCTATGCAGATAACTACACAGCTGCAGGCTATATGATTGCAAGTGCCTGCAAAAGAATTGCTCTTAATCCTTTTGGAGGCTTTAGCTTTAGAGGATTTGCAAGCAGCTCTTTATACTACAAAGATCTCTTTAATAAACTGAATGTAGAGCCTCTTATCTTTAAGGCAGGTGAGTTCAAATCAGCAGTTGAGCCATTTACATCAGATCATATGTCTGATGGCGTTAAAGCTGAATATACCCATGTATTCACAAAATTGTGGGATGAATACATAAATGAGTTGAGTGTTTCACCAGTGCAAAAGAAGACTTTAGCTTCCTTATATCAGAACGTAGGTGAATACCTAAACAATCTCAATTCCACATTAGGAAGTGAAGCTCTTCTTCTAAAGAAGTATGCTCTTATTACNGATGTNCTCTCAAAACAGCAGGTTGACCATATTCTGATTAAGCAATATGGCGCAAGTAAAAATGATTTTACAAAACCTAATACCATTACCTATCAGCAGTATCTTGCTCTTAAAAATGATCCNNATTTTGATGGCCAGTTAGACAATGCTTCTGATGATAATGATCATGTAGCCGTGATTTACGGTATTGGCAATATTGTAGACAAGTCATCTGATCCTATGGCTTTTACGCCTAATAGCATCAAATCTCAGATTGATAAGATTTATAAAGATAAATCAGTTAAAGCTGTAGTTTTATATTTAAATTCAGGTGGTGGCTCAGTTACCGCATCAGAACAGATCCGTGAGTATCTGACTTACCTGAAAACACAAAGAAAACTTCCAATCTATGTATCAATGAATGGTCTTTGCGCATCTGGTGCCTACTGGATTGCAACCGTAGGTGATAAGGTTTTTGCAACTAAAGAGACTATCACCGGCTCAATCGGTGTCTTCTCTATCGGTATGTCATTGCATGGTCTTTTAAATGAGTATGGTGTTTATGAAGATGGTGTTGAGACTAGCGAGCTTGCAAGAAACGAGATTGCAAGACCAGTTAGCAAAGCCAAAATGATTGAATACACCATGCAGGTTAATATGATTTATAAGGAGTTTATTTCTCTTGTTACCAAGGCAAGATCAAAGCTTAAAATTCAAAATTATAAAGACTTTGCTGAAGGTCGTATCTTTATGGCAGATGACGCCAAATCTATTGGTCTTGTTGATGAGATTGCTTCTTTAGATGAGACCATCATCAAAGCTAAAGAAAGTGTATTCAAAGGTAGAGAGATTGAGGTAAAACACATTAGCCCTATGAATACAGAAAGCACTTCTTTAATTAAGGATATCTTCTTTAGCTATGCCTATGGAAATATTCCAAACGATTATGTAAAGCTAGGTCTTGATTTACTCAAAACTGTTAATGGCAAAAACGTTAGTACCAATGATGTAAAGCCTAAAATAATGACTGTAAGTCAGTTAGATAGTCTTGCCTTCTAATTAGCATTTCTAAAGAAAATTAGCAGTCTTTAATTCATTTTAAAGGCTGCTTTTTTTGTGTATACGTTTTAACTATGAAGTACCGTTAAAAAGGAAAAAAATAAAGCCTGGCTTTTTTATCATAGCAGCTTATTGCAAAGTGACAAGGATCTTAAAGACAGGATCATAAAGACAGATAGTAACCACGATACAGCAAAGGTATGGCATCAGAGATTTTTCTTTAAAAAACAGGAGCGATTTACCAGATCTTTTTTAGAATGGAGCCGACTTGATGATTACAGAATTTAAAAAGCTCATTAACAGTGAACTGATAATGAGCTTTAATGAGGAATGTTTTAAGCCTTTTCGCTTTCTTCTTCCGTTTTCTCAGGAGCTAAGTGAACTGCATCGATATCTTCTTCTGCATTTTCGCCCTCTTGAGATTCTTCCTCTTTCTTGTGGGTCTTACTGAACTGAGAATTGTACAGCATAGCGTAAGCACCATTCTTAGCTAGTAACTCCTGGTGATTACCCTCTTCAACAACATTACCGTCATTGATTACTAAGATCTTGTCAGAGTCCATTACAGTAGACAGACGGTGAGCAATAACGATTGTGGTTCTGCCCTCCATCAGTTTATCTAATGCTCTTTGAACAACCTTCTCAGACTTGTTATCAAGTGCTGATGTTGCCTCATCAAGAATTACTACAGGTGCATCCTTTAAGATGGCACGTGCAATTGCAAGACGCTGCTTCTGGCCGCCTGATAATAGTAGGCCGCGCTCACCAATCATGGTATCAAGACCATTTGGAAGCTTCTTTACAAACTCATCAAGATAAGCGCTCTTAATTGCTCTATCGATCTGCTCTGGAGTTGCATCCTCTTTACCATACATAAGGTTGTCTCTTACAGATCCATCGAACAGGAAGTTATCCTGGAATACCATCGCAATCTGTTGTCTTAATGATGAGATGGTAAACTCATGAATATCTGTACCATCTATGGTGATGTTACCAGAGTCAATCTCATATAAGCGTGGAATCAGTGAGGTTACAGTTGACTTACCGCCACCTGAATTACCTACTAAAGCCACCTTTGATCCTACAGGTACAGTTAGGCTTACATTATGTAAAACCTCATGCTCGCCGTCATANGAGAATCTTACATTCTTAAATGAAATGTCATGCTTAATTGNCTCTAATACCTTTTTGCCCTCGCCATCATCTGACTCATAAGAATCAGTTTCTAAAATCTTGTAGATACGCTCTAGAGCAAGTAATGCAGACTGTAGTGCCACATAGTTGTTACCAATACTCTTAATTGGAGTATACAGCATAATAAGGGCAGCTAAGAATGCCACAAAGGTACCTGAGGTTATCTGACCTGTAGTAATTAAGTGTAAACCATAATACAGAACACCGGCTACACCTAATGCGGTTACAAGATGCATTGCAGGGCCTAACCAGTTGGTATTTCTTACCATTCTCATTGACAGATGGAATATATCCTCAAGGTTAGATGAGAACTTGGCAAAAATAGTATTCTGCAGATTAAATGATTTAATGATCTTGATACCTGAATAGGTTTCAAAATAATTTGAGCTGATTTTTGAGCCTGCCTTTACGGTAAGTCCCATCAGTTTCATAACCTTCTTACGGGCAACCTTCATAGGGAATACTAAAAATACTAGTACGCCAAGAGCAATGAACGACAACTGCCATGAATTGTATAAAAGTACAACCACAAGACCAAGTGATGACCAGAACTTAGACAGGAACAGCTTTACGTTGGTAATTAAACCTGAGGTTGCAGTATCAGCATCGGAGCAGAAACGCATCAGCACGATACCTGAGGTGTTCTTATCAAAGAATGCTGATTCATTGTTAATCAGCTTTTTAAACAGAGCAAGCTTCAGGTTGGTTGAAATTCTTGAACCTACATAGCTGTTTACAATATTTGAAGTATAAATGCACAGTCCCTGAACTAGGGTGAATCCTACGATGATATAAGGTACCTTATATGCAAAATCTGTGTCCTTATCCACTATTACGTTATCCATAAATGGCTTTAGGAATGATGCTACAGCTGCATCAAGTGCACCTACAGGGATAGTTAACAGAATACCTATGATTGTTAAAAATAAATAAGGCTTTAAAAAAGGCCAGAACTTCTTTAAACCAGATAGTGCAGAAAATGAGCCCTGCTCGGTAATAACATCTAAACGTTCTGGTAATTGCTTCTTACTCATTAAGTTCCTTTAAAATGAAAAAATCCCCGTACTGTCGTATACGAGGACTTTGAAAACTGATATCGACAGAATATGCCTATTATATCAGTTTAATACTTAAAATTTGCAAAGTTAATTACTTAACAAAGCTCATTGCAGAACGTGCAATTACTAATTCTTCGTTAGTTGCGATTACGAAAACCTTAACCTTAGAATCAGGAGTTGAAATTGTCTGATGATCAACACCCATGAATACCTTAGCCTTATAGTTAGCTTCGTTATCTAGCTTAATGCCAAAGCTCTCTTCAAGCTCAGCACAAACAAACTTACGTGTGGTAGGGCCGTTCTCACCTACACCACCTGAGAATACGATTGCATCTACGTGTCCTAGTGGAACATAGTATGAAGCAATAAACTTAGCTAAACGATATGCATACATTTCAAGAGCTAGCTTGCATCTCTCGTTGCCTTCGTTAAAGCCTGCTACGATTGGACGGAAGTCTGATGAAATGCCNCTTACTGCAGCCATACCTGACTTCTTGTTGAATACTTCCTTAACCTGCTCTGGAGTCATATTCATTCTATCGCATAGGAAGAATACAACTGAAGCATCGATGCTACCGCAACGGGTACCCATGATTAGACCATCAAGTGGAGTTAAACCCATTGATGTATCAATGCACTTACCGCCCTTAACAGCTGATACTGAAGCACCGTTACCTAAGTGACAGGTAATTAAGTTAACTTCCTCAACAGGCTTGCCTAGCATCTTAGCAGCTTCCTGTGACAGGAACATGTGAGAAGTACCGTGAGCACCATACTTACGTAGGTGTAAATCAGTGTAATACTCCTCAGGAATTGCATAACGGTATGCCTTTGGAGGCATGGTCTGATGGAAAGAAGTATCAAATACAGCTACATGAGGAATTGATGGGAAGTTTGCACGAGCAGCATCAATACCTAATAAGTGTGCTGGATTGTGTAATGGAGCAAAAGGAATAACCTTCTTGATATTCTCTTCAACTTCATCGTTGATTAGGGTTGGCTCTGAGTAGATATCACCACCCTGAACAATTCTGTGGCCACAAGCTACGATAGACTCTAGTAAAGACTTATCTTTCTCAAGAACGTTCTTTACTAAATACTCTAAAGCCTTTGAATGATCTGCACCTGCACCTAGTTGGGTCTCAGTCTTTTCGCCACCGATGAATTTCCATGAAATTCTTGCATCTTCCAAGCCTAAAGCTTGAGCAATACCATTTAAAAATACTTGGCCGTCTTTTGGATCCAAAATAGCAAATTTTACAGAGGAGCTACCACAATTGATAACTAACGCTGTCTTTGGATAAGTATTCATTTGAGCACCTAAGTTTTTTTGTAATAAATTAACTTCCCAGAATGAGGGATACCTTTAATTCTTAAGATCTTATCATTTTTAGAGCCTCTCTTGTTGATAATCTTCCTTAAAAATAATTATTTGATGATAAATGCACATAAAAAAATCATGTATTATTACAATGTCACATTTTTGATGAATAAAAGAAGGCAAATATAATGATTGATGTTGCAGATTTAAGACGTAGCTATCAAATTGGTGGTTTAGATGAATCTCAATTACCCGAGCACCCTATGGATCTTTTTGAAAAATGGCTACAGCAGGCCATTGACTCAAAAATGTATGATCCTAACGGCGTTGTTGTTAGTACAGTAGATGCACAGGGTCAGCCTTACTCCCGTATGGTTTTATTAAAAGACTATGATAGAGAAAACCTAGTTTTCTATACCAATTTAGGTTCAAGAAAAGCTGAGCAAATCAAAGGCAATCCTAAGGTTTGTCTTTTATTCCCTTGGTACATGTTAGAAAGACAGGTAATGTTTATTGGTGAGGCAATCCGTCAGAGCCCTATTCAGGATCTGAAATACTTCCACTCCCGTCCTCGCGGAAGTCAGATAGGCGCCTGGGCTTCAAATCAGTCTCACTTAATCTCTGCCCGTGGCATTCTTGAGGGTAAGTTCCTTGAGATGAAAGAGAAATTCAAAAAAGGCGAGATCCCACTACCATCATTCTGGGGTGGCTATAAGGTTAAATTCAATAAAGTGGAGTTCTGGCAGGGTCGTGAGAACAGACTGCACGATCGCTTTATATATGAGTTGCAGGACGGTGTATGGCAAAAGCCTAACCGTTTAGCTCCATAATTAAATCAATCCATGCAAAAAGAGCTTTAAATACAAAAATCTAAAGCTCTTTTTTGTGGTTTTAAAATTGAGTTTTAGAAAACCACAGTCTTGTTGCCGTGAATAAAGACTTTATCATCTAAAACCTTATTTATAGCGCGCATTAAAACCATCTGCTCAACATCATGACCTGCCTTTGCTAGGGTTTTAGGATCATAACGATGATTTACCTTGATAACGTCCTGTTCAATGATTGGACCTTCATCAAGATTGTTTGTAACAAAGTGAGCTGTTGCACCGATGATCTTTACACCGCGGTTATATGCCTGAAGATAAGGCTTAGCACCGATAAATGCAGGTAGGAATGAGTGGTGAATGTTGATGATTTTGCCTAATGGATAGTGATTTACAAATTCTGGAGATAGAATTCTCATGTATTTTGCTAGGATCACATAGTCTGCATTGCACTCATCAATTACTGCCATCATGCGCTTTTCCTGTTCCTCTTTAGTGATACCATCGCATGATACCAGCTTGAATGGAACATCAAACTTCTCTGCTAATGTACCTAATTCTGGGTAGTTACCTGCTACACATACAATGTCAGCATTAACAGCACCTGAATAGGTCTTCATTAAAAGTTCACCAAGACAGTGTGACTCTTTAGTTACTAAAACGATTAATCTTCGTCTGTGGTTGTCAGCTAATCTTACTTTAGCACCCTGAGGTAAAACGCCTGCTACGGTGTTGATAAAAGTCTGATTACTGTTTTCATCAGCAAAATCACCTTCAACAACGGTTCTCATAAAGAACTTGTTGTCCTCATGAGAAGCAAACTGATCCTGACGGATTACGTTTAAGTGAAATAATAAACAAACGTTAGTGATTTTAGCAATCAGACCAACGTCATCAGTACACTCTGTTAGTAGAATTCTCTTTTCCATGATTTAGCACTTTGTTATGGCATTAAATAAATAATGCATTTTAAAACATAATTGTTTATTTTATTGTTTTTTTTGAATATTTGGCAAGCCCCCTTAAAAAGGGTCCAAAATAGAACGCCTTAAAACGGTGCAATTATATTGTTTTCTATAAAATATAGTTTTTTTTTTACGTTTATGTTTACAATGTGAAGTATACCTATTTTTTTATAAGATTAAGGGAAGACAACAACAATGGCAATTGAAGATACTCTACCCACATTAGATAAGTATGCAACATTGATGATTCCTGGCATGGATCCAATTAAGCTTCCTATTTTAAAAGGTACCCTAGGACCTGAAGTTATTGATATTCGCGAATTAGGAAAACAAGGTTACTTTACCTATGATCCTGGTTTCGTATCAACAGCATCATGTATGTCTAGAATTACTTTCATTGATGGCAAAAAAGGTATCCTTCTATACAGAGGTTACCCAATTGACCAGCTTGCAAGAAAAACTGATTACCTGCAGGTATGCCACCTTCTATACAAAGGTGAGCTTCCTAATAAAGAACAGTATCAGAACTTTGTTCACAGAATTAAGCACCACACTCTAGTTCACACTCAGATGGAACCCTTATTCAAGGCTTTCCGTCGTGACTCTCACCCTATGGCTGTGCTATGCGGTGTTGCTGGTGCGCTATCTGCCTTCTATCACGACAGCCTAGATATTTATGATCCAGAGCATCGTGAGCTTACTGCTGTTCGTCTTGTAGCTAAGATGCCAACCCTTGCTGCAATGTCATACAAGTACTCAATTGGTCATCCTTTTATTTACCCTCGTAATGATTTAAGCTACACCGGTAACTTCCTTCACATGATGTTCTCAACTCCATGCGAAGAGTACAAGGTAAACCCAATTATTGAAAAAGCTTTAGACAGAATTTTTACACTGCACGCAGATCACGAACAGAACGCTTCAACATCATCTGTACGTCTTGCTGGTTCCTCAGGTGCTAACCCATATGCATGTATTGCAGCTGGTGTTGCATCTCTATGGGGCGCTGCTCATGGTGGTGCTAACGAAGCTTGTCTTCGTATGCTAGAGTCTATTGGCTCTGTAGACAGAATTCCCGAGTTCGTTGCAAGAGCTAAAGATAAGAATGATCCTTTCAGATTATTCGGCTTTGGTCACCGTGTTTATAAGACCTTTGACCCTCGTGCTGTTGTTATGCGTGATACCTGTCATGAGGTTTTAGATGCGCTTCATATAGATGATAATCCTCTACTTGCTGTGGCAACAGAGCTTGAAAAGATTGCTCTATCTGATGAGTACTTCATTGAGCGTAACCTATACCCTAACGTAGATTTCTACTCAGGTATCATTCTAAATGCTATCGGTATTCCAACTTCAATGTTCACCGTAATCTTCGCTATTGCAAGAACCATCGGCTGGATCACCCACTGGAACGAGATGCACTCAATTGAAGATTCAAGACTTGGTCGTCCACGTCAGATTTATATCGGTAAAGAACTACGTGATGTAAAACCTATGTCAAGAAGAGACTAATTAAATTACAAATCGTTAAAAAGCCAGATTTTACAATCTGGCTTTTTCATTTTCAGTAACTCAATACNGACACAATCAGAGTATGTACTTAAAGCACATACTNATTTTGGTGTTAGATAAGATTTGAATCTTTTAATACTTCCTTGATGCAGTTTGCACTGTGATGCAATGCTTCAAGCTCACTTCCCTCAAGTGGAAGAGCAAGTCTCTTTTCAACTCCGTCTTTACCGATTACTGATGGTAATGATAAAGCTACATTATCAAGGCCATATTCACCATGTAATACCTTAGATACAGGTAATACTGCCTTCTCATCATAGAATACTGCCTGAGCAAGACGAATAGCACCTGAGGCGATACCGGTATTAGTCCAGCCTTTAGCTTCCATTACATCATATGCTGTCTGTACTACCTGCTTGCCAATTGCCTCTTTATCAAGATTTACCTCAGGGAAATATGAGCCTAATTTATCTAGTGGAATACCGCCAATAGATACTGTAGACCATGCAGGAAATGCAGAATTGCCATGCTCACCTAACATGAAGGCGTTAATATCCTGTGGGTTTACCTTAAAGTGCTTTGACAGAATATACTTAAAGCGCAATGTTTCAAGTGTGGTACCTGTACCGAATAATCTGCCCTCAGGCCAGCCAAAACATGTTGCTGCAAGATATGTAGTAACGTCTAATGGATTAGAAATCATAATAAAGATTGCTTCAGTGTTGTACTTTACAACCTCTGTCATGATATCTGTAATTACCTTTACGTTCTGCTTTGCAAGAGACAATCTCTCATGGTTGCCNGGTAAAATGCTAGGACCTGCAGCACAGATGATTACATCAGCATCCTTTACNGTTTCAAAACCGCCTGNATATACGTTGATGTTTCTATTGATAGTTGATGAAATTGAATGACAGATATCAAGNGCCTCACCAAAGGCTACATTCTCTTTGATATCAATACATGCAATTTCAGATGCGATATTNGTTGCTACCGCTTTTGTTAAAACTTCTGAGCCTACATGGCCAAGACCAATAATGGCTAACTTATGGATCTTCATAAAACGACCTTATTAAATAAAACTAATAAAGTAATCTTAATACAGAAAATTAAATGTTGTTGAATTTCTAACGTTATTTGTAATTTGCACTACAAAAGAGAAAATTGAAGAATGAAAGTGATTTTTGGTAGGCTCAAAATAAAAATCTCAGTAACTTGTACTGAGATTTTCAAATTCTAATTAAAAATTAGAAATTAAGCGTTTAAAGCTGCCTTTGCCTGCTCAGCAATAGCCTGGAATGCTACCTTGTCGTTGATTGCAAGATCTGATAGAACCTTACGATCAATCTCAATGTTAGCCTTCTTTAAGCCATTGATTAGCTGGCTATAGCTTAGATCGTGCTGACGAGCAGCTGCATTGATACGAACAATCCATAAAGCACGGAATTGACGCTTCTTCTGACGACGATCACGGTAAGCATACTGACCAGCTTTGGTAACTGCTTGAACAGCGGTACGGAAGGTGCGTGAACGTGCACCGTAGTAACCTTTAGCTGCCTTTAAAACTTTCTTGTGACGAGCACGTGCGGTAACACCGCGTTTAACTCTAGCCATTTGTCAAATCCTCCTACATTAAGCGTATGGTAACTGACGTGCAATAGCGCGTAAATTACATGTCTTTACACAAGCCATGCTACGTAGCTGACGCTTACGCTTGCTTGATTTCTTGGTAAGGATGTGACGTAGGTTTTGGTGACGGCACTTGTAGTGACCGCTACCGGTTTTCTTGAAGCGCTTTGCAACGCCCTTATCGGTCTTCATCTTGACCTTGACTTTACCAGCCATTATATATACTCCGCATTATTGCAGTTAAACACGATACAGGAGTCTTATTTCTAAGAACTTTTAAACCCTGTAACTATTTCTTTTTAGGAACTAAAACCATAGCAGCCTGTCTACCTTCAACACGTGAAGCAGACTCTACAGAAGCAATTCCTTTTTCGACGCATAGATCATTCTCTACACGCTTGAGAACATCTAAACCTAAGGACTGATGCGCCATTTCGCGACCGCGATAGCGCAAGGTAACCTTAGCCTTATTGCCCTCTTCAAGGAAACGGATTAGGTTGCGTAGTTTAACCTGATAATCCGCTTCATCTGTACCAGGACGGAATTTGACTTCCTTAACCTGAACAACTTTTTGTTTCTTGCTCTTAAGATCTTTACTCTTCTGATAAAGATACTTGCCATACTCAATGATCTTACATAAAGGCGGCTCTGCATTCGGGCTGATCTCAACAAGATCTACACCTTGCTCTTTAGCTATACGCAATGCGTCAGCAGTTGGCATTACGCCTACTAACTCATTGTTTTCATCCAAAACACGCACTTCACGACATCTGATGTCATTGTTAATCCGGTTCTTCTGTAGAGGCTTACCGGTCTTCTTGTTGTTGTTTATAGCAAGTACTCCTAAACAAGTTAAAATATAAAAGATTTAGAAACGTTAATCTTTATCTGCCTTCTGAGCCTGTTCTTTTCTTGATTTCTCAATTTCGACATCTGCATCAGGCATATTTTTGCGCTGTATGATATCTGATTTTACGAGTTTAATCAAGTCCTCGATAGACATTATTCCTAAATCTGCACCTTTTCTGGTACGGACTGCAACTTTGCCCTGCTCAGCTTCACGTGCACCACATACTACTAAATATGGTACATGCATTAAGGTATGCTCACGGATCTTGAAGCCGATCTTGTCATTACGAAGGTCAGTCTTAGCGCGAATGCCCTGTGCATCTAACTGCTCATAAACATTCTTTGCGTAATCACACTGGTCGTCAGTAATTGTTAATACAGCTACCTGAACTGGAGATAACCATGTTGGGAATGCACCTGCATATTCCTCGGTTAGAATACCGATGAAACGCTCAAGTGAACCTAACATTGCACGGTGAATCATAACTGGTACGTGTTCTTGGTTATCCTCACCAATATATGCTGCGCCTAAACGGCCAGGTAATGAGAAGTCTAACTGAACAGTACCGCACTGCCATGCTCTGTCTAAAGAGTCATGTAATGTGAACTCAATCTTAGGGCCGTAGAATGCACCTTCGCCTGGCTGTAATTCGTACTCTAGGTTATTAGCCTCTAGAGCCTTCATCAAGTCCTGCTCTGCTCTATCCCAGATCTCATCTGAACCGATACGCTTTTCTGGACGAGTTGATAACTTAACATCAATGTTATGGAAATCAAATACGTCGTATACTTCGTATACCATGCGGATACAATCTGAAACTACGTCTAAGATCTGGCTGTCGGTACAGAAGACATGACCGTCGTCCTGCTCAAAACCTCTTACACGTAATAGACCGTGTAATGATCCTGAAGGCTCGTTACGGTGATCTTTACCAAACTCAGCCATTCTGATTGGAAGGTCACGATATGAACGTGTACGTGAATTAAAGATCTGAATTGCGCCTGGGCAGTTCATTGGCTTAATTGCGTAATCACGGTTCTCTGACTTGGTAGTAAACATGTTTTCTGCATATTTATCCCAGTGACCAGATCTCTCCCATAATACTCTATCCATGATTTGTGGAGTATTAACCTCAATGTAGTGATACTTATGTAGCATCTCTCTCATGAAGTTCTCTACGATACGGTAAATAGTCCAGCCATCGTTGTGCCAGAAAACGAGGCCTGGAGCTTCCTGCTGGAAGTGGAAAAGATCAAGTTTCTTACCTAATACACGGTGATCGCGCTTTGCGGCTTCTTCACGACGCTGTAGGTAAAGCTTTAATTCATCTTTTGATGCGAATGCACAGCCGTAGATACGCTGTAACATCTTATTCTTTGAATCACCACGCCAGTATGCGCCAGCAAAGTGGGTTAGCTTGAAGTTCTGGCAGAAACCCATACGTGGTACGTGGGGACCACGGCACATATCAATGTATTCATGGTGGTGATATAAGCCGATTGTCTTATCTGACTTATCGATATTCTCTTCAAGAATTAACTTCTTATATGGCTCATTACGCTCTTCGAATGTTGAATGAGCTTTGTTCCAGTCAACAACCTCTTTTACTACAGCGTAGTCGGTCTTAGCAAGCTCATGCATTCTCTTATCAAGAGCTTCTAAATCTTCTGCTGTTAACTTATGGTCGATATCAACATCATAATAGAAACCGTTGTCGATAACAGGACCAATTGCCATCTGAGTTTCAGGCCATAACTGCTTGATTGCATGACCTAATAAGTGAGCGCATGAGTGACGGATAATCTCCATACCCTCTTTATCTTTTGGGGTAATGATAGATACTGTTGAATCTTCAGTAATTAAATCACATGCGTCATGTAGCTGACCGTCAATCTTACCTGCAACACAGTTACGTGCAAGACCAGGTCCAATGCTTAATGCTAAATCATAAATGGAAATTGGCTTATCAAACTCTTTGATATCGCCGTTTGGAAGTGTAATTTTTGGCATATTCAAACCTCGATGCATACCGTGCATCTCAAGGCTCCATGTTAATAATAAAATTGAAATATGTCCCCTACCGCTATCCTTGCACTACTCGACAAGGCCTTGTGCAGAGCAACAAAACATTTCAATTATACTCCACAATTTTTTGACTTGATAAAATTTTTTGAACAGATTAACTGAAAGCTTAATCTGCAATGTTTGTTAGAGCTTTAATATAGCTATCTTGAAATTAAAAATTTTCTATGTATAATTGTGCCNCATNTTGCGCACTTAGCTCAGTTTGGTTAGAGCATCACCTTGACATGGTGGGGGTCGGAGGTTCGAGTCCTCTAGGGCGCACCAGATTTCTCTTATTTTCCTCTAGTTATGAATTTCTTAAGTACATTCCACGTACATTCTAGTAGCTATAATGTGAATGGATTTAACCTTCAAAAAGTAACTGCTCATCAAATCTTTTCTTATCTTGTAATTATTAAAAACTCATTAATGCGGCAGATTTTAAACCAGTAATTTTTCAATTGTGAAGTTTCTTTCACGTAAAATTAAAAATGAAATGATAAAGATAACTGCACTCGTTTTTTTTTGTGCAAAGCTCATATTAGAGTACTAAACACTCAACATTTTGCTAAGCACACTCTATCCTTATAAGTATTTTTCCTTTTATCGCGCTCTATATATAAAAAAACCTCCATATCGACTAGTTAGTGATCTAGCAATATGGAGGAGAACTAAGTTTCGATAACAAATTTAGATGAAGTTATTTGTCAACTAGTGGATCTGGACCAAATTTGTTTTCACCTTTAGTTCCAGGAAGAATGAAGTAAATAAATAGTAAAAGGAAAGAAATAGCACTTGCACATAGGCAAACAGTACCAATGATGCCGGTGCCTGCAAATAGATTAGATGGAGAGGTATCACCAGCTGATACTGAGCTCATTGCACCGCCAATTGTAAATAATAGGAAGATACCACCTCCGATTGCCCATAAATATGGGAATACAAGCCACCAACCAGTGTGGTTATCATCATGAAGACGTCTTACTGATACAGTTAATGATGCAAGCCAAATCCAGATAACGGCTACTGCATAAACTAATGTACCGATAATTGGAATTATACTTAATATACCTAATACAAGGCCTGCAATAAAACCAAACAGCACAAACCACCAGTACTCAGATCTGAATGCTCTTCTGTTCATGGTAAAACAATCTTTAAATAAACAGGTTTTAACAGCTAAGCTAAGGTTCATATGAGTCCTCTCAATTCAGGATATAGTCGTTATAAAAATATATTATTTATTGAACGACCGGCAAATTATGAGTTGCTCTAATGCAAATAAAACATCACACCTATAACAAAATTGTTATATCTAAGAGATTTTTTCAAGAAGCAATACTTCAAGCAAATTTCAGTTCTTTTCTGTTTTGAAATATCCTATTTTTTTGTTCTAAATTTACTTCATTTTCAATAATTAGTACTTACTAAGGAATATCTAAGTTTTAATTATTAAACTAAAACCATCAAGTGAGGAACACTTG
>JGI24709J26583_10000607_pt1 | contig 30932 bp, 29 predicted proteins | sample BioPla2DNA1_FD_26583 | JGI IMG/M metagenome (IMG submission 26583) | reverse complement strand
TGATATCTACAGCTCTACCATTAAATTTCCATGCATTATAGGATANATNCTNTTTTTTACACACGTCTCGTAAATATGTATCAATTATTGCGTCAAATCCTTCAAGAGCTATCATATATCCATCAGGATTAACTAGTGGTATAAATAATATAGTGTAGGTATTCAACAACTCATATACGCAGCGACGAAATAAAATCTGACCATATTTCTTTCTACTTTTGTAGAGCTTACTAATTTCATGACTCTTGGACTTTTTAAAACTGGCTTCATGAGATCTATAAAGCATTGCATAATACTCCACAATCTTTACAAGAACAACTGGATTAATACTCTCTCTTCCATGAACTCCTGCGCTACATACCATATGGTTTTGTCCCAAACCCAATTTTAGTAAAATTATGTCACGATTGTCGTGGGACTTTCCAATCGTGACACATTTTAATATGTCTCCATATTGCTTTTCAAGTTCTTTTGAAACACTAACTAATTTATCATATGTATAAAATGATTTATCAAAATCATCAAACATGATATCGCTCCCCATATTTAATTCTAATGGCTCCCATTCATTTTGGGAGACTATTCATACTATGATATGAGGATAAAAACCACAATATGTCTATTACTATTCAGCCTAATAAAACTATAGGATAAGGCTAGGGGAAAATGATTCCCATGGTGAGTATTGGATTACGTCGGTACTTGGGTTCTGTTTTATAGAACCCTATGTACCGCTACGTAATACATCTAAGCGAGAGCGTCTCACCAAGGGAACATTTCTCCTCTAGCCTCTTCAAGTACCTGAAGGCTGAATAGTAATCTAAATTAGTCTATGTTATAAAAAATCTGAGCCATAGGGGAGTCTTGTGATAATATTAGTGTTTTCTCCTGACCAACTAAAGAAGATTTTGCTGCTTCTAATGATCTTATAAAAGTATAAAACTCACTTCTTGCAGGATCAGAGTAGGCATCTGATAATATTCTCATATATTCTGCTTCACCCTCCGCAACAATCTTAGCAGATTCCTTTTTTGCATTGGATATGCTAATATCTACTTCCCTGTCTGTAGAGTTTCTAATTATCTGAGCTTCTGATTCACCCTCAGCAGTATAAGTAGCTGCCATCTGAGCTCGTTCAGATATCATTCTCTCAAAAACAGCATTTTTATTGTCACTTGGAAGATCTAGGTGCTTTGTCTCTACAGATATTAAGCGAATACCGTAGTTATCCATTGTATTGCCTATACTCTCCATATAAGCTTCATCAAGTTCACCATCTCTACCACTTATAACTTGATTTTGAGATAGGCTACTAATAACATTCTTCATGGAATTATAAACAATGGTGTCAATTCTACTTTCTGCAAGTGCTATTGAGGAATTAACACTTTGGGCAAAAACTATTGGATCTACAATTTCCCACAAAACATAGCTATCTGCTACCATGGTTTTTTTATCCATAGTAATTACATCGGATTCAGGCATATCATAAAACTGTATGCTTTTTGGTAGGACATCAACCTCTTCGATAATAGGAACCTTGAAGGATAATCCAGGACTATCATTAACTCTTTCGATTTTATTAAACTTTTTTATCAATGTATATTCATTTTCCTTAGTAACGACCAAAGACATAGACAATATAATTAATGCTCCAAGAAAAACAAACAAGAATACTATACCTGTAATTTTCTTAGCTTTATTAGCCATCCTATTCCACCTCCTGCTGTCCAATTAAGGGTTCAATAGGAAGTAGCTTCTGCACTCCCGAGGAACCACTGTCAATAATAACCTTAAGTGAAGGTAAAACACTTTCCATTGTTTCATAGAACATTCTTTCCTTCGTAATAAGAGGGTACTTAGTATACTCCGCATACATCTCATTAAATCTTGCAACCTCAGATTCGGCTTCGTTAACTCGCTCAGCTTTTGTTGATAGGGCTTTCTGCAATATTTTATCAACCTCTGCTTCAGCCTGAGGAAGCTTTTCATTACGATATTTGGTGGCATTATTAAGGGCGGTTTCCTTACCCTGCTTAGCTGTTTCAACTGCCTTAAAGGCTTCCATTACTGTTTCTGTAGGAGGTTCAGCATCCTGAATTGTGATGTTTACTAATTGAATTCCTATATCCTGAGCATCTAATTTTTTGATGATATTTTCTTTTATTACGGACTGGATTTCATTCTTCCCTGTAGTTATAACACTATCTACATCATAGCTACCTACAACCATTCGAATACTACTTTGGGCAATATTCTTTAATATAGTTACTGGCTGATCTGAAGCAAAAAGCCACTTCACGGGATCAGATACCGTGTATTCAACAAAGAAGTCAACATTAACGAAATTAAAATCTCTTGTTATCATCATTGACTCAGTTTCAACAAAACCATCTGTCACTGGATCATATCCAATAGGAAATCCTTGAATTGTTGTATCTACTTTTTGTACTCTTTGTATAATAGGTAATTTAAAATGAAGACCTGAAGTTCCAACAGTTTTGGCCTTTCCAAAAGTTGTTACAACAGCCTTTTCCTGCTCTTCAATGGTATAAAATGAACCAAATACAATTACAGCAGCAAATACAAGAAAAACTACGAGAAAAACAATTTTTCCAAAATTTTTAAAATAACCTCTAAACTTATCCCCGGAAGGAAATTCATATATATTCCTTTCTTCCATTCTCTAACCCTCTTTCTTTTAGACTACTAATCAAATAGCTATCTTATCTGTCCATTACCAAATATTATATATTTAGTTGTTGTAAGTGCTCTAAGCCCCATGGGTCCCCTGGCATGAAGCTTCTGGGTGCTAATACCTATTTCTGCTCCAAAACCAAACTCATTACCATCTGTAAATCTAGTTGATGCATTAATATATACAGCTGCTGAATCAACCTCATTAAGGAATTTGAGTCCATTATTATAATCCTTGGTAATGATTGCATCTGAATGCTTTGTATTATAATTGTTTATGTGGTTAATAGCATCATTTATACTGTCAACCACCTTAAGGGATATAATCTTATCTAGATATTCTGCTCCATAATCCTCTTCTGTTGCAGGATTACAATAATCACTAATAGAACAGCCCTTTTCATCTGCTCTAATCTCTACCTGTTTAGCCCGCAATCTATCTACCACTAATGGAATGAACTCCTTGCTAATCTTCTCATGAATAACAAGTGATTCAGCAGTGTTACACACTCCTAGTCTTTGGGTTTTAGCATTGTCAATAATGTCTAGTGCCATATTAAAATCAGCATATTCATCAACATATATATGACAGTTACCCGTTCCAGTCTCAATTACTGGTATAGAACTATTCTCAACCACAGTTTTAATTAAGCCTGCTCCACCTCTAGGAATAATAACATCAATATATTTATTTAATCTTATTAATTCTTGAACAGCTTCTCTGTTAGTATCCTCAATAAGCTGTACAGCATCAGCAGTAATATCAATACTAGAAAGAGCATCTCTTAAAACCTTGACAATAGCAATATTAGAATTAATAGCGACACTACCACCCTTTAATATAACTGCATTACCAGTCTTAAAGCATAATCCAAATGCATCAGCAGTTACATTAGGTCTTGATTCATATATAATTCCAATGACACCTAAAGGAACAACCTTTTGACCTATTGTCAATCCATTAGGGCGAACCTTCATAGATAGTACTTCTCCAATAGGATCATCTAATGCTGCAACTTCTTCTAGTCCATCAGCAATAGCACAAATCCTATCATGTGTTAATAAAAGCCTATCCACTAAGGATGGCTTCACACCATTTTTCTTAGCAGCCTCAACATCCTTCTTATTAGCCTTCATAATATAATCTTCATTCTCTAATAAGGCCTTAGCACAAGTTCTTAAACCAATATTTTTACTTTCCTGGTCTAATTGACCTAGAATCATAGAGGCTTTTTTTCCATTTTCACCGATTTTAATTAAATTACTCATGTTTCACATCCTCTCATTTTGATAAACTTAGTTAATTGAGGCATATCACCTTCTTATTACTATATGATTAAGGAGTGAAAAGCCTAATCAATAATGAATATCAGTGATTTGCCATGCCTCATCACCTATGAATTGTTATAACTTTACTTGGGGTAACTATATAATCTACAGGAAGGTCATACTCATCTGTGGGGACTTCATCTACAATCTGAAAATCATATGCCAGAGCAATTTTAGTAAAATCCTTAGCATATTCCCTAGATAAATATTCATCATAATAGCCTTTTCCATAACCAAGGCGATTACCCATAGAGTCAAATGCTAAGCCAGGGATAATCATTATGGTTTTTTCCTTCAGTCTTTCTTCATTTAATATAAAAAGGTTATTATAATCAGGTTTAGGCTCAGATACACCAAACTTACTAGTTACTAAATTCTCTAGATTACTGATTTTATAAAAATCCATGCTATTGATAGCTACTCTAGGTGCATATATGTTTTTCTGATAATCTATGGAGCTTTTAATCAACTCTTTAGTGTCCACCTCTTTACCAAAGGAGATAAAAGAAAGTATATTAGATGAACTTTTATACAAGTCCAGCCCTAATATTCGGCCCTTTATAGCCTCACTCATTGCTATAACTTCATTATCAGATAGAGAATTTCTCTTAATTTTAAGAGCCTCTCTTAATTTTGCTTTCAACATTATGCCACATCCTATCCTTTAATGGATTATTTGTTTTCTTTTGCTTTTGTAATAGATCCATCAGGATTAACAAATGATATATTATCTAATGTTCCCCTCATATTTTTACGAATGGTGCTTATATACTCTTTACGAAGTCTAGTCTGCTCATTCTTCTCTTCTTCTGTCAATCCTGGTCCCTTAGATTTATGATAAAGCTCATTAATTCTATCTATAATATTTTGGTCCATAATAATAACTCTGCCTTTCTATTCTGCGTCTTCACAATGCTTTCCAAAATTATTAAAGCTCTCGTAATATTGCTTTGTTGAAATATATTTTAATATATTAAAATCTCCTTCTTTACGTGCTGTAAATAAGGTTCCTATTTCCTTACCATCTAGAATATGATAAATATTGCGAACGTTGTTAGCATTGGCTATTACCATATCTGCACCAGATGCAGTTGCAATCTTAGCAGCCGAAATCTTGGAAGTCATACCACCTGTTCCCAAGGAGTTAGTAGTTGATTTAGCCATACTAGTTAGATTATCATCAATATCTGTTACTATCCTAATAATCTTTGCATCAGGATTTGTATGAGGATCATCAGTACATAAGCCATCAATATCCGATAAGAGGATTAATAAATCTCCTCCTACTAAAGCTGTTACAATGGCTGATAAAGTATCATTGTCACCAAAATCTAACTCATCAGTGGAAACTGTATCATTCTCATTAACAATAGGAATTACACCCATTTTAAATAATTCATTAAAGGTATTTTGTGCGTTAGTACGGCTAATATCATTAATCATTGTATACTTGGTCATAAGTATCTGTGCTGCCATCTGGCTATATTCAGCAAATAATTTTTGATAGACCATCATTAGATTGGCTTGGCCAACAGCTGCACAGGCTTGCTTAATTGTTCTTTCAGTAGGTCTTTCTACAAGTCCTAGAGCCTTACGACCAACTGCAATAGCTCCTGAGGAAACCAAAACCACATCCTTACCCTGATGCTTTATATCAGTTAATAACCGAACTAACCTTTCCATTTTATCTAGGTTTAAGCTCCCGGTCTCAGGATGAGTTAGGGAGGAAGAACCTATCTTAATTACTATTCTACTTTTATTCCTAAGTGCATCTCTTTCGTACATAGTTTTACGACCATACCTTTCACTCAAAATCATATAGGCTTATATTTTCTAGCTATAGCTTCGTATACCCTAATTCCATCAATAGCTGCAGAGGTAATACCACCTGCATAACCAGCCCCTTCACCACAGGGGTAGATCCCCTTTATATTACTTTCTAGGGCTTCATCACGAAGTATTCTTACAGGAGATGAGGTTCTAGATTCTACCCCTGATAGAATTATTTCCTCATTACCAAAGCCCTTTATCTTCCTGTCAAATACTTGTATTCCCTCTATAATATCATCTAATATAGGCTTTGGAAGGCAATCTTTAAGGTTGGCTAGCTTATACCCACCCTTAATATTAGGTGTAATATTTCCAATTGTAACACTCTCTTTGTCTCTTAACAAGTCACCAAATAATTGAATCGGAACTTTTCCCTGACCTATTTCATAAGCTCTTTTCTCGATTTTCCTTTGAAACTCAATTCCACTTAAGGGTCCATCTCCTCCAAAGTCTTCAGGTCTTACTGTAACCACAATAGCGCTATTAGCATTGACACCATCTCTTGCATGATTGCTCATACCGTTAACTGCTAGATGACCTGGTTCTGAAGAAGCGTTGACTACATATCCTCCAGGACACATACAGAAGGAATATACTCCTCTTCCATGTATGCTTTGATGGGTTAGCTTATAATCTGCTGGTGGCAGATAAATCCTATCCTTACCATATTGAGCATGATTAATCATCTCCTGAGGATGTTCAACTCGTAGTCCAATTGCAAATGGTTTTGGCAGTAAAGTTAGTCCTCGACTTAAGAACATATCAAAGGTATCTCTGGCACTGTGACCTAAGGCAGGAATTAATACATTACATGGGATTTGCTCATTACCATTAATCTCGATAGCCTTTAAGGTATTATCTTCTATTATTAGATCTGTTAGCTTTGCACCAAATCTTACCTCTCCCCCTAATGCAATAATCTCATTACGGATATTTTTCACTACATCTCTAAGCAGATCTGTTCCGATATGTGGTTTATTAAGATATAGTATTTCTGATGGTGCCCCATGGGCCACAAAGCTTTCAAGAACAAAACCATATCTATGAGAGTTGTCCCTTATATTGGTGTTCAATTTACCATCGGAGAATGTCCCGGCCCCACCTTCACCAAACTGAACATTAGATTCAGGATTAAGGTCCTGTCCTGCCCAAAAGCCCTCCACAGTTTTTACTCTCTTATCTACTTCCTCACCTCGCTCTATAACTAGTGGCTCATAGCCATGTTTAGCAAGAAGTAGTGCGCAAAATAGCCCTGCAGGACCAGTACCAACTACAACCGGTCGGTGGGCTATTAGAGAAGTTCCATTTGGCTTAATATCATACCTAGATAAATCCGCAATCGAAACATTACTATTACGACTATGCTTTACAATAGTAATCTCTTTTTCTTTATAACTTTCTTCAAATATAACATCTACAGTATATGTATACTTGACCTCAGCTTTTCTAGCATCTATTGACTGTTTAATTATATTATAATCTTTAATATAAGATGTAGAAATCCTAAGGGCTTTTCCTATTGATTTAATCATATCTTCCTTAGTGTGTCTTATTGGAAGCTTTATCCCATTAATTCTTATCATCTATAATCCCTTTCCTTATACTACAAAGCTCCAGCAGAGGTTCCTGCAACATATCCTGAGCTCCATGCCCACTGCAGATTATATCCACCGCAAGTTCCATCTACATCTACTAACTCACCAGACAAATACAAGCCTTTAGTTATTTTAGATTCCATAGTTTTCTCATTAATCTCCAGGGTAGAAACTCCTCCAGCTGTAACTTGAGCCTTATCAAAGGAATTAGTATCTATAATAATCATAGTAAATTCCTTAATATTATCTGCTAGCTTCTCCAAATCTTTAGCTTTAAGTTTATCACAAATCATAGTAGGGTCAATATTAGATTTAAGAATCATAACATAGGATAGTTTATTATTAAATAATCCTACCATCATCTCTTCAACTGATTTACCCTTACCATATGTAATCCGATATTTAAGAATATCTATAACTTCATTCTTTCTTTTATCCATAAGGAAATCAATTATCAGCTTTACTTTATTTTTTTTATCTAAGGCCTTAGCCACAAATCTACTTATTTGCATAATTGGTATTCCTGATATACCATAATCAGTAAATACCATTTCACCAGTTTCCTCTCCTATAACTTTGTCATTGCCATATGCCTTAATATTTCCTACAATACGAACCCCTGATATTGTCTTTCGATATTTATCTGATGATTTTAGCTGGACCAGGGCTGGTAAGGGTTTTATAATGCTGTGACCAAAAAACTTGGCATAATCATATCCACTTCCATCTGAGCCAAGCTTGGATGAAGCACAGCCTCCAGTAGCAAGTATAAGGTTTTTACCATAATAGGTTCCCTGATCAGTTATAAGAGTAAAATTCGGTTTTACGAACTTTATTATCTTCTCATTATAATTAAACTTAACCCCTAGTCTTCTACATTCCATCAATAGGACTTGTACTACACTTGCAGATTGCTCAGAGTTAGGATAAAGATAGCCGTTTTTCTCCTTGGGATATATACCAAGCTTCTTAAAAAATTCTATAGTATTATCAGTGTCAAATAATCTTAATACCTTCTGCGGGAATAAGCTATTATCACATCTATAACAATGATCTTCCTGTAATAGATTAGTATAATTACACTTACCATTCCCTGTAGCAAGTATCTTCTTACCGGCTTTATCCTTGTGTTCAATTACAAGAACGGAGCTGCCTTTTCTTCCTGCGGCAATTGCTGCCATCAGTCCGGATGCGCCAGCTCCAATTATTATTACATCGTATTTCACTAATATGCCTCCTAATAGATTTATCCTTATCTTATAGATTAGAGGATTTATATAAACAAGCTTGGGTCTGAATGAGCTTCAGACTATATCCATAAATTTTTTGGACTAATCTGCTTACTCCTGTACATTAACTGGTGTAACTCTCAAGAAGACTATATAATTCATCTAAAGTATTAATATAGATTCCTTTACTAAGCTGAACCCTATCATTCTCTGGTAGCTTTGAAGCTTCTATTCCTGTGTATCTATATACACTTTTTAAGTCACCGTTATATACTATTACGTATCCATTCTTTACTACAACATAAAACATAAATGGTATAGATGAAGAATCATAGCTTTTCCTCATAACTACTTCATCTGCAGAAAATGATAAAAGCTCATATGATAATAGACCCTTATTATATTCCGATAAGGTCATATCTTCCATATAACCTTCAGTATATTCAATAATTTCTTCCCTTGTTAAGCCTACTATATCCGCAGGTGGATTCTGTTGATTAGAAACAACAGAATCAGTAGCTTTATCATATATCTCAAGTGTATATTTAGTCGTTGGTAAAACAGTTATTAAATTCCCTGTTGTAGTTGTCTGGCTTTCTATTGGATCTGCTGTATATTCAGGCTCTATATTAATACCCTTCACTAATTCTGCATACTTACTATTATGTTCTATTGAATTCTTATTGAATTCATAAAGGGCATGGCGATAGCTAAGGTAGTAGGATGCACTAAACATTACAGATAAGCCCAAAAAACTTATGAGATAAATATATACCTTTTTTTGCTTCATAAGAAACACTCCTTCGGTATATATTTTCACCATAATTAAGCCAAATATACATTATTTACACAAATTTGGTAAGATTTATAACAAGCGCATTTTTCTAAGTATTCGAACTATAAGCTCACCCTTCGGGGCTTGCAATAATTCATCCTCTTCTACCCCTTTCATAAATATGAGTAAAGCAAAGTAAAATGGTATGGCAACAAATATTGCAATTAATAAGGGTATTAATATACTTCCCATCCATTTATGGAAGCCATTATAAATCAAATATGTTGCAATTCCCATAAATCCGGAACTTATTAAAGGAATTACAAAGGTTTTCATAATTTCTTGTTGGTATCCTAGATACTTCTCCAAAGAGAACCAATTAAGAATACATACAACTAAAGCAAATGTTACATTACCGATAACTAATCCATATGTACTTAGATTAGTATATACAAGAAGGATATACATAAGAACAATATGAATTCCAAGAGAAATGGCAGAATTTATAACAGGAACCTTTAATCTACCAATACCCTGAAGTATAGATGTAGTAACAGTAGAAAGTGCATAAAAGACTATGGATACAACACCAAGTCTCATGAAATTAGCTGATAAGACATATGAATCTCTAAATAAGAGCTCTAATATAGGGGATGCCAGTACACCCATACCTACAGCTGAAGGTATGGCTATTATCATATTAAACTTTATAGATGAATGAACCTTTCTTTTAATATCATCTACATAACCCTTGGCATGGGCAGCTGAGATGCTAGTAACTGCCGCTGCTCCAATAGCAGATGCTACTGCTACTGGGACATTAGTAAGAAGTCGATATTCTCCACTATATATTCCAATTAAGGTTGATATATCGTCGCTTGTATATAGTCCTGTTTCAGTGTGACTTAAGACTTCAAGATCAAAGATTGATATTAATTTACCTTCCATAATATGACCAAACATAGAATTATCAACTACACCACTTATGTGATATACTGTCTGGCTTAAGATAATAGGGAATATTGTTATTATTAATAAATAATATATATCCTTATAACTTTCCCTGTTAGAACTCTTGTCCTTACGGATTTGCTTATTTAAATGAGGCTTATAGATAATAAATACAAATGCTAAAAATAAAAGCCCTGCAAATGCTCCTATAAAGGTTCCTAGAGTTCCTCCGGCTGCGCCATAAGCTGCCACATTAATAGAAGCACTATAGTTCTTCATTAATAAATAAGAAGCCCCAATACTTACAATTGCATTAACGATTTGCTCAAGTATCTGTGAAATAGCCGTTGGAATCATGGTATTCTTACCTTGGAAAAATCCACGAAAAACTCCCATAATAGAAAAAACCAGAATAGTTGGAGCAAGAACCTTAAGTGGCAATGCTACCTTAGGATTATTACTTACCACCAAGGCGAAAAAATCCGCACCAAAGAATACAATTAAAGTTGCAGCAAGTCCTACTGCAATAGCAAATATCATAGCAGCTAGAAATATTCGATAGGAGTTTCTATGTTCCTTAAAGGCTCCTCTGGCAGCAACTAATCTTGAAACTGCTAGGGGCAAGCTATATGATGAAAGGATCAAAGCAATATCATATATGGCAAAAGCGTATGAATATATGCCCACACCTTCGTGGCCAATTATCCTATTCATTGGTATACGATATAATAGTCCGATAATTCGGACAATCAGTGATGTTGCGGCTAGTATACTGCCTTGAACTAGAAAATGATTACTTTTTCTCCTTGTAGTCATAATGTTCTCCTTAATTTCTCTTATGTTAGTTTAAGCCAGGTGAATTGAAAAGCCAATTCACTTACTATGAATTAATCAAATATTAATATTACACTAGTTATCGATAACAATGTCCTCAACCCTATTATTAGGAAACATGGCTATATAGGTTTTACCTGGATTAATAGTCAGCTCATTACCTGACTCATCATAATATCTCATCCATTTATTATTCTCATTCTTCTTCCATGTTATATCAACTTTTTTACCATTAGTTATATAATATCCAGAACCAGTAGCATCTTCAAAATCTATTGTTTGATAGTCATTCTTATCAATTGGACGTTGTTTAACAAATTGAATAATAATATTCTTAAATGTAAGCTGTTTATCTGTATTGGAATCCTTATGTTCTTCATTAAATTGGAATCTATAATATAATTTGTCTTCAGTATTATAAGTAAAATATGGTGATGTATAATAGGAAAAATCAACAGTAACCTTGTTAGCTATTGTTGTTGATGTAAGATCAGTATCTTCTTCATAGAAGGAGTAATGAGCTTCAAAATCCGATGAATGTTCAGTTTCATAACCCTTCTTTTCAATACCTTTAAGTATTCCATCAAGACTAGCGAAAGCATTATGAGGAGCACTCATATTATTATCCCTATAAAACACAGTGGTTCCTATTCCTGTTTCTCCATCAAGATTGTCAATGCCAAGAGCAGATAATTTGCTTTTTGCATATTTAGTCTTTCCGTAATGAATATATATAGCATCATATTCATCTGCAATACTCGCAAAATAATGTCTCGAGCTTCTTACTGAGCCAATTCTTTCCCCAGAAAAGTTTTCACCAATAGCAAGTAGTCTTGTAATTCCCCCTTCAACAATAGCCTCATATACTATGTCCCCTTGACTTATACCCCATTGGTTACGAACAGTTTTAAAGTTGCTAAACTGAATTGCATATGGACGCTTTCTACCTATTTCCTCAGCTACCCAAAGTCCGGTAAGAGTACTCCTCACTTCCCCTTCATGAGTTTCCTCAGGAATTGGAGTAATCTCTACTTGATTGTTTTTAGGTGGAAGGGTAATCTTTGGTTCATATTCAGTAATTGCCTTGTCATTATTCTTATCCTTTTTACATCCTGCCAATAAAACTAAAGTTAATATTATTAGGATCATATAAGCTATCTTCTTCATATTAGAATGCCTCTCATAGGTTTATTATTAATAATTGATGTTTATCTGATTATATTAAGCTTGTCCAAGACCTGTGATTGTTTAGCTTCCATCTGCAAACGATCATCCTCATTCATATGATCATAGCCTAAGAGATGAAAGACACTATGGGCAGTTAAAAATGCAATTTCTCTCACTAAAGAATGACCATAATTATTGGCCTGCTCTATTGCTTTTTCAACGGATATAGCAATATCACCAAGAAAAAGCTCTCCACTTTCTGGATTAAAAAAATCAGCATAGTAATCCTCTAAATCTGAGAAATCACCAATACTAGTAAATGTTACAGCTGGAAATGATAGGACATCAGTTGGAGAATCAATTCCTCTATAGTCACGGTTAATCTCTCTTATCTCATCATTATCTATAAAAAGAATACTAACTTCAACCTCATAAGGGCAATCCTCAGAATCAAGACAGGCTATAATAACACTTTTAATTAAGTCTTCATAATCAAAATCCAGCTTTTCTTTAGATTCATATTCAATAGTGAAAGTCATTCATTCGTTCCTCTCTTATTAAACTCCTCTACATAAAACTCTCTAAGGAGATTAAAATCCTTAATATTAAGACCAGCTTCATCAAATGTTCCCTTATTCAATCTCATGGCAAATATATTACCTATGATTTTATCAATAGGATAATCATGTGCTCCCTGGTTTTCTATGTAGTCAATTGTTGCTAAGGTATGATCTGTCAACATAACAATAGCTGCCTCAACTGAAGTTGGCTTATCATATTTAATATTGTGTTGCTTAACTATGGTTTTAAGCTTCTCAGGAAAATGATATTCTTCAGCAATAAGAAGTCCCTGTTCAATATAATTACCAGATCTAATTTTACCGATCTCATGATAAAGACCCCCTGTATAAGCAAGAAATTCATCGGCAGAAACAACCTTTGCAGCTCGACTAGAAATATCTCCAACAATTTGAGCATGGTTATATAATTCATCCGAGCATTCTTTTAGCTGTACCAATAACTCATTATTATTATCCATTAATAAATCATAGCTTGTCCTAGATGAATTACTTTCATCATTAATATATTCTTCCTCACCAGTTAATTCCTTATCATTATATAATATATCAGCACTATTATTAATCAAATCTTTTTTAATATTCTCTTTCCTATTAACATATTGGCTATAAAGTAAGCTTAATAAGAAGGATCCCATTATGACAAGAAAAATATTAGCAAGAGAGGCTATATAATCATATCCTGCCTCATATTCAAAAATAAAATTATTAAATACAAATGCTAGTGTAATATTGGTTGAAAGCACAATAATAGTTCCATATACTAATGTAGATTTATCCATTAGGTATTTGGATAGGGCGCATATTAAGGCGCTTATTAATAATAGATGTAATAGGGTTTCAATTCTTGCTGAAAATCCAACAGCATATATAAACACTAGATTGAATTGCAAGAAGAGACCCAGTTTACGATCCACTATCATGGAAACTAGCAATCCACCAATCATCCAAAACACTTCTATTTCAGGATTTTCTACCAGAAATAATAAGCTTAAGGATCCCATATAGCAGATTGCCAGTATTAATATTGAAATTTTTGATTTTATTATATCATTATCAAATAGCCGTACATAGTAGGTTGCAGCTAAAGTTAATATAAGAGTCAATATACCTAGCTTTATCACGGAAACTCCATAGCCTGTTCTTAAAACTTCTATGAAGACCATTAAAGCTGTCGATACTAACGGTAATATTACTCCTAAGCTAATCCTATTACTTTTCATAACGATTTCCCCTAATTCGTTCTGATTTTAGTATTGGTCTATCTACCCTCTTATTCCTTCCTTGATTTCCTCTGCTAGCTTTATGCTTCTGTTTATCTTCATAAACCTCATAGGCTTTAACTATTTTCTGCACCAATGGATGTCTTACAACATCGGCGCTAGTTAATTGTGAAAAACCTATATCATCTAATTTTGATAATACCTTAAGTGCAACATCTAATCCTGATGTTGTTCCACTTGGAAGATCCTTCTGAGTCTGATCTCCTGTAATAACTACCTTTGATCCGAAGCCAATTCTAGTTAAAAACATCTTCATCTGAGCTGGCGTGGTATTCTGTGCCTCATCTAGAATAATAAAAGCATTATCCAAAGTTCTACCTCTCATATATGCTAGAGGTGCAACTTCTATTAAACCCTTTTCCGAATTCTTAATATAAGCATCAGGACCCATAATTTGATAAAGAGCATCATATAGGGGCCTTAAATAAGGATCAACCTTGCTTTGTAAATCCCCTGGTAGAAAACCAAGCTTTTCTCCTGCTTCAATGGCAGGACGGGTTAGAATAATCCTACTCACCTCATCATTTTTAAATGCTGTAATCCCCATAGCCATAGCAAGATAGGTTTTACCAGTACCGGCAGGACCAACACCAAACACGATCATCTTGTTACGAATTAAATCAACATAACTTTTTTGTCCAAAGGTTTTTGGTTTTATCGGTTTACCATTAATAGTATGACATATTAAGTCCTTATCAATCTCAACAAGGGATTTATCATTGCCTTCAAAGCATAATGATAAGGCGTAAGTAACATTTTGTTCAGTAATTGTATTACCTCTTTTAGATAATTCAAGTAGTTGAGCAAAAACATTCTTAGCTTTCTCAACATCATCTACTGCACCAACAACCTTAATTTCAGAATCTCTGGCAATTACAGTAACATTTAAGTGTCTCTCAATTATCTTCACATAGGAATCAAAGGCTCCAAATACATTTCCCTCATGTTCAATAGGTAATTCTATAATTGTCTCAATTATACTCATCGACTTGCTCGATCCTCCACTCACTATCCTGTACTTTTCTATATTCCCAGGCAGGTTCTAAAACAATAATTCTGCCTTCTGTCTTACATTTATTATTCCCTATAGTAATTACAATATTATGCTCTAATATATTAACTCCATTATCAGTTAAGAGTTTGAAATAACGATTAAGCTTGTTATTAGCTATTTCCTTAGCTTCTTCTGGCGAATATGATACCTTTTCTATAGTATACTCCCGAACTGTCGTAGTGCCGTATCTAAACGGCAGATAATAAGTGTCGGTTATGTGTAAAACATTTTCATTTACAATTATATCATATGTATCATAGTAATATCTAGGATTATACAAAAATAATTTATTTTCTAAGTAACTTATGTAAAATCCTTTCTTTTCATTACCTGTATAATTCTTCTTATCATAGTAAATAGAAAAAACATCACTATAATCGTAATAAGATTTACATAGTATGGTTGCATCTGCCACAACAAGTTGATTATTTAGAACATCTCCGAAGTCTCCCATAACAGGTACAATACCAGATACAAGAATATCTCCTTTTTTAACAACATCTCCTGGCTTTACTAGGGGCCTACCACTTCTTGTAATTATTTCCTCTACTATTAGATCCTTTGTAGCCACCATATGGCTTGGAGTAATGGTTTTAGTTGCTGGAGCCGGCATACTAGTTTCTGTTATCTTAATTATAAGTCTAGTTCCTTTTATTTCTGCTGAAACCCAACCTATATCCTTATATGTTAGACGAATATTCTCTTCAATCTCCTGGCAGTCAACTTTACTTTTTCGAATCCCTGTAGATATTTCATTCTCGTCTAAAAATTTGATCATTGCTTCAGGGGTATATTTATAGCCACCTAATATTTGAATATTCCATATATATAGAGACATTATGTAAACTAATATACCACATAAAAATATACCAGCAAAGAAAAGCTTTCTTTTACGGTACTTATGAATATAGAAAGGAAGTCCTGCTTTAACCATAATCTTAGGGACCATCCTTGTTTTTTTTGCTATTGGCTTTAACCGTTTATAATCCCTAGCTTTCATTAAAAAAACATAGTCTCCATCAATATTCTTAAGATTCCATATAAATATCCTTTTATTATAACATAGATTAATAAACCGTTCAGGGGCATTACCATTAATTCTAATAGTTAGGTAACCAAATATCCAGTTTACAAGTCTTCTCCACATTCAGATACCCTCCTATTGATAATAGATTCCACTTATAATACCAGTGATTTTCATTTCATCATCATTATAGTAAAGTATATTTAGCTGCTTTCCTTCAATAGAAATCTTACATACCTTTGTTAAAACCCTAATAATATCTCCATTATATTCAATAATCCCTTTATAATTTTCAATACTAATTTCATTAATACCTGTAGCGGTTACTATTGGGGCTCCAGCTATAACATCCTGTGGTAAGTTAAGACTGTTAGATAATTGTTGAAGATATTGTACCCTTTTTTTTCGTTTCTCCCTGGTATCATAATCAAACCCTTTGTATAAGGTATTCTTAGAGTCTTTTTTAAATTTTTTATGGGTGGATTTAATTTTATTTTTCATATTAATAACCTTACTTTCTTTATATAAATATAAATTTCCAAAGAAGTATTGTTACTAATATATGAAAATTTCGATCCATATAGACTATTTCGTTTGTTTACATCAAAATGTAAAATCAAGTGACATTAAACATATCTCAATGAGCAAATGTTTTTTAATCGTCGGTACTTAGAACACGTATTATGTGTTCTTATGTACCGTTACGATTAAAATCAAGCGAGAGCGTGTTGCTCATAAAATATGTTTCATGACACTTGTATATAGCTAGATTTGTAAACAACGTAATAAGACTCCCAGTGTTTCCACTGGAAGTCTTTAAATTTGCACAAATATCTTATTAGAACTTACGTTTTCTAGCAGCCTCAGACTTTTTCTTACGCTTTACGCTTGGCTTTTCATAATGCTCCCTCTTACGGATCTCTTGCTGGATACCGGCTTTCGCACAGCTTCTTTTGAATCTGCGGAGAGCACTATCTAATGTTTCATTATCTTTTACAACAACATTTGACATAGTCTCACACCTAACCTCCCTCCAGTTGTAAATTGTGCCTAAACAACTGTGTGGGTCTTATTTGAATAGCACTAGATAAATTATATCACATTTTATTTTTTCGTCAATAGTTTTCTAAGCTAGTTGTCCAATTAATTCCTCTTTGGCTTTAGCAATAACTTTAGAGATGCCTTCGGCAGATTTACCACCTGCTTGAGCCATATTAGGACGGCCTCCGCCACCACCGCCAACTAGTACTGCCAGATTTTTAATTAGATTACCAGCATGGGCACCTTTCTTAATAGCTTCATCAGTAGCCATGGCTAATAAGCTAACTTTATCAGGAGCCAACTCAGAAGCAAGGACTATTACACCCTCTCCTAGTTTTTCCTTCAACCCATCTCCTAGGTTACGAAGACCATTCATATCTAAACCTGGTACAGAAGCAGCAAGAAGCTTAACCCCTTTTACCTCAACAACTTGGTCCATAACATCCCCAAGAGAGCTCTTAGCTAGCTTGCTCTTTAAGCTTTCATTTTCAGCCTTTAGAGCTTTGATCTCTTCAATATAGGATTCTATTTTAGTTACTAGATTAGAAGGCTCAGCCTTAGCTGCCTTCGCAGCATTATGAAGCTCATCTTCTATCTCTTTATAATATTCAAATACTCCATTACCTGTTAATGCTTCAATTCTTCTTACACCAGCTGCAATACCAGCCTCAGATACAATTTTAAATGCTGTTATAGCTCCTGTATTAGATACATGGGTTCCACCACAAAGTTCTTTACTGTAATCACCCATAGATACGACTCTTACTTCTGCATCATACTTCTCTCCAAAGAGAGCCATAGCCCCATCCTTCTTTGCATCTTCAATGTTCATAGTCTTAGTATCAACAACTAGATTATTGGCAATCTGTTCATTAACTAAAGCTTCTATCTTGCTTATTTCTTCCCCAGTTAATGCAGAGAAATGGGTAAAGTCAAATCGTAGTCTATCTTGACTTACAAATGAACCAGCCTGTTCTACATGATTGCCCAGAACTATTCTAAGAGCCTTCTGCAATAAATGGGTTGCACTGTGATTTTTAGCTGTACTAGCTCTTTGCTTTTCATTAACCAGTAATTGAACCTTATCATCAAGAGTAAAGATACCTTTAATTACCCTACCTACATGGCCAATTTTTCCACCCTGAAGCTTTATTGTATCCTCAACCTGAAACTCAGAATCCTCTGATTTTATAATACCTGTATCAGCACACTGGCCACCACTGGTAGCATAAAAAGGTGTCTCATTAACCAAGATAGTTCCTTTTTGACCAGCCACAAGCTCACTAACTAGTTCGGTTTCAGTTGTTAACACCTTAATCTCAGAACTGTAGGTCATATGATTATATCCTACAAAGTCAGATGTGATTTTTGGATCAATCTCGTTATATACTGTTTCGTCTGCCCCCATGTAATTACTAGTAGCTCTTGCACTTCTAGCAGTTTCTCTTTGGACATCCATAGCCTTTTTAAAGGCATCCTCATCAACTGTATAGCCCTTTTCCTCAAGGATTTCTTTGGTCAAATCAATAGGGAAGCCATAGGTATCATAAAGCTTAAATGCATTATCACCTGATAGAACCTTCTCATTATTAGTCTCCATATCCTTTTGCATATCTGCCAATATGCTAAGTCCCTGGTCTATAGTTTTATTAAATTTTTCTTCCTCAATTGTAAGAAGCTTTAAAATGTAATCCTTCTTATCGAAAAGCTCAGGATATCCATCCTTACATTTCTCTATTACTGTATTAGATAACTCAGCCAAGAAGCTTCTATTAACACCAAGTAATCTTCCATGTCTAGCAGCTCTACGAAGGAGACGTCTAAATACATAGCCCCTACCTTCATTAGATGGGATTATTCCATCAGAAGCCATAAAGGTAACGGAACGAATATGATCTGTAATAAGTCTTATGGATACATCAGTTTTAGGATCGGTCATATAAGTAACCTTTGCAATATCACATACCTTATCGCGAATTGCTTTCATAGTATCAATATCAAATATGGAGCTAACATCTTGAATTATAGTAGCAAGACGTTCTAATCCCATACCAGTATCAATATTCTTATGCTCTAGTTCTGTATAATTACCATTACCATCACTATTAAACTGAGTAAATACATTATTCCATACTTCAATAAAGCGGTCACACTCACAGCCTACCTGGCAGTTAGGGTCTCCGCAGCCATACTTTTCTCCTCTATCGTAATAAATTTCAGAACAAGGACCACAAGGACCAGCTCCATGCTCCCAGAAATTATCCTCTTTACCCATAGGATATATTCGTTCAGCAGGAATACCGATTTTCTTGTTCCATATGTCAAATGTCTCCTGATCCTCTTCATAAACAGATGGATAAAGACGATTTTTATCCAGTCCAACAACCTCAGTCATAAACTCCCAAGACCAAGCAATTGCTTCTTCCTTAAAGTAATCTCCAAATGAAAAATTACCAAGCATCTCGAAAAAGGTACCATGCCTTGCGGTTTTACCTACATTCTCAATATCACCAGTACGAATACATTTTTGACATGTAGCAACACGGTTTCTTGGTGGTATCTCCTGTCCAGTAAAATAGGGCTTTAAGGGAGCCATTCCTGAATTAATTAATAGTAAGCTATTATCATTATGAGGTACTAAGGAGAAACTCTTTAATACCAGATGACCTTTTTCTTCAAAAAAGTCTAAAAACATTTTTCTAAGTTCATTAACACCGTAAACCTGCACTTTAACTTGCCTCCAGTATGTTCATTTAATTATTTTCTGTGGGCTAATTCGGTTGTAATATCCTTCCAATCCAGACCACATTCAGCCATTAATACCATCAAATGATACAGATAGTCGGCGATTTCATACCGCAATTCCTCGGTTCCAGGGTTCTTTGCAGCAATTGTAATCTCAGTTGCCTCTTCCCCGCATTTTTTAAGGATTTTATCAATACCCTTATCAAATAGATAATTAGTATAGGAACCTTCCTTAGGATTTTTTTTACGATCCATAATCACATCATATACATCATTAAAGATGCGGGAAGGATTATAATCTTCATATTCCTTTTTAACTAGTTCAGTATAAAAACAGCTATGATTACCAGTATGGCATGCTGCTCCAACCTGCATTACCTTAGCTAATATAGTATCCTTATCACAATCGATGGCTAATTCTTTGACGTATTGATAATGACCTGAGGTTTCACCTTTAACCCATAGGCTTTGGCGACTCCTGGAATAATAGGTCATTTTTCCGTCAGTAATAGTCTTATTATATGCTTCTTCATTCATATACGCAAGCATTAAAACATCCCCTGATTTATAATCTTGCACAATTACAGGGACTAAACCATTACTATCAGCTTTAAATTCCGAGAAAGGAATCTTACTCTCAAGAAGATTAACAATAATGCCATTCTCCTTTAAAGCATGCTTGGCTTTTCTAATATCCTTATTTTCAAAAAAGTTTGTTGAGATTCCCAAAACATTATCTATCTTTAATAATTCTATAATATCATTATTAATAAGGCTGTCCTTAATAATAATTGGAAGAGGTGAAGCTTCAATAATATCATTAGTTTGTTTATCAAGCTGTTCTGTTTTTAATAGGACAGTTCCTACTCCTACACTATCTAGAAAAGATAAGCATTCATCATTATCTCTTCCCTTTTTTACACATTGTTCGATTGTAAGCTCAACAATAACTTTATCGGAACCAAATCTATCTACAGCTTCCTTTAAAACTTCCTTATTATATAAGGTTTTATACCTTACAATTACGGCTGAAGCACCAGTGTAAAATGCTTTTTTCACATCCTCAAAATTTTCTATATATGTTCCTATATAAAAAGGAATATCTATAACCTTGGTTATTTCCTTAGCAAGAGATAGAAATTCCTCTCTCGTCTTCTCGTCCTTAGCAAAATTATATAATATAATCTTGTCAGCTCCACCAAGGGAATAATCTTTACTAAGCCTTATTACATTTCCTGATACTTCCCCTTCTCCGTTGATATAGGGAATAATATATTTCTCCGTCAAAAGATATAACACCTCCACCGATGACAATTCTATTTATGACTCAAACATTTCTACTGCTTTTTTAAGATCTATCTTGTTTTCATATAATGCTTTACCTATAATTGCCCCATGAACACCTATTTCTTCTAAAATTTCAAGATCCTTTAATGATGAAACTCCTCCAGAGGCAATGATATTAAGACCGGTCTCATCTACCATTTCTTTAGTATGGGTAAAATTAGGACCCTGAAGCATTCCATCCTTGGATATGTCTGTATATACAATAGTGTCTATCCCAAACTGCTTCATAGAAGTGGCAAGTTCTATAGCTGTATGATTGCTTAGCTTCTCCCAAGCTTCAATTGCTACTATCCCATCAACAGCATCAATTCCAATTACAATTCTTTCTGGACCAAATATAGCTACTGCTTCCTTTATAAAACCTGGATCACTAACGGCTTTAGTTCCAATAATCACACGATCAACACCTAAGGCTAATTTATTTTCAATCTCCTTAATTGTTCGGATTCCGCCACCTACCTGAACCTTAACATCGATTTTGGATACAATCTTCCTAATAGCTTCATCATTTACTGAATAACCCATTAACGCTCCGTCTAAGTCAACAATATGTAAATCAGTCACACCATAGGAAACCCATTCCTTGGCAACAGTAAGGGGTGAGTTAGAATATACATTAACTTCAGAGAATCTGCCCTGCCTAAGTCTTACACATTGTCCATTTTTAATGTCTATTGCGGGAAATAGTTTCATAATACCAAGCCTTTCTTTTGCGTAAAATTATATCACATGCAAATAAATATAACATTTTTGTTTGTCACAAGATAAGATCGTCTCATAGCTTAATTAATAGTTCCTTTAGTAGATAGGACACCCTTAATTCTATCATCAATCCTACTGCCGCTATGAAGTGCTTTTGCAAATGCTTTAAAAGTTGCTTCAATTATATGATGATTATTCTCACCACTAATTTTTTTAATATGAAGATTCATTCCTCCATTATATGTTACTGCCCAGAAGAATTCCTTAACAAGTTCAGTGTCAAAATCACCAACCTTATCTACAGTAAACTCTTCATCAAATACAAGATAAGGACGGCCTGATAAATCAACAGCGCACAGTACTAGAGTTTCATCCATAGGAAGTAAAAAAGAACCATATCTTATTATACCTTCTTTATTTCCTAAACTAGCTTTAATTGCTTGACCAATAGCAATACCCGTGTCCTCAACTGTATGATGGGAATCCACATGTAGATCACCCTTAACAGTTAATTTCATGTCAAAAAATCCATGTCGACAAAAATTCTCCAACATATGGTCAAAAAAACCTATGCCAGTATCAATTTGGCTAGTTCCACTACCATCAAGATTAAATTCTAATTCAATCTCTGTCTCTTTAGTTTTTCTATGGATAATAGTACTTCTGCTATTCATAGACATCCTCCCTTATCATTATAACATAAATTTTCAGATTAGGAACTCAAACCACACGGACTAATCTGTTTATTACGACTCCTCAAATCTAACTGATATAGAATTTGCATGAGCTGTAAGGCCTTCCGCATTAGCAAACTTAACTATATCAGGATATATTTCCTCCAGTGCTTCTCTAGAATATGAAATAATGCTGGATTTTTTAAGGAAATCATCCACGTTTAAAGGTGAGAAGAACTTAGCTGTTCCGTTGGTTGGAAGAACATGGTTAGGGCCAGCCATATAATCTCCCAATGGCTCACTACTATAATCACCAATAAATATTGAACCTGCATTATTAATCTTAGTCATTACCATATAAGGATCTTTAGTCATTATTTCTAAATGCTCAGAAGCAATCTCATTGGCTGTCTCTATGGCATCCTCCATGGTTTCTGCAATCATTATATAGCCATAGTTTTCTAATGATTTAAGAAGGATTTCCTTTCTAGACAGCTTCTCAACAAATTTATCTACTTCATCTGATACCTTATCTGCCAATTCCCTGCTTGTAGTTATAAGTATTGATGAAGCCAGCTCATCATGCTCTGCCTGAGATAATAAATCAGCTGCTACATATCTTGGATTAGCAGTTTCGTCTGCTATAATAAGTATTTCACTAGGACCAGCTATCGAATCAATACTTACATGACCATATACCGCCTTCTTAGCTAAAGCAACATATATATTTCCAGGTCCTACTATTTTATGAACCTTAGGAATACTCTCAGTTCCATATGCTAATGCTGCTATTGCCTGTGCCCCACCAACCTTATATATTTCATCAACTCCAGCTTCCTTGGCTGCTACTAAAGTCCCCTCATAAACCTTTCCATCCTTTCCAGGAGGAGTTGTCATGACGATTTTCTTAACACCGGCTACCTTAGCTGGTAGAACATTCATTAACACAGAGGATGGATAGGCTGCTTTACCACCAGGTACATATACCCCTACAGCTTCTATTGGGGTTATCTTCTGACCAAGAATAGTTCCCTTCTCGCTTGTATCAAACCAACCATACCTTTTCTGTTTTTCATGATATGCTTTAATATTAACAATAGCTTTTCTAATTACATCAATTAAAGATGGGTCTATAAGAGAATATGCTTCTTGAATTTCTTCCTCAGTTACCCTTATAGTATCCTTGGATATAGTTGCCCCATCAAACTTATATGTATATGAAAAAAGGGCCTCATCCCCCTTATTTTTAACATCACTAATTATACCCTCTACAACATCAGCATATTGATCATATTGATTAGGACTTCTTTTAAGCAAATTCTCCTGAATATTTTTCTTGGTTTCTGAATTAAGTTCTACCTTACGCATATCTATCCAATCCTTTCCTTAAGATTAGTAATCATCTTCCCAATTCGTTCCTGTTCCATCTTCATACTAACTTCATTAACAACCATACGAGCTGATATTGGACATATTTCTTCTAAAACAACAAGTCCATTTTCTCTAAGGGTGGATCCGGTCTCAACTATATCTACAATTACCTCAGAGAGACCAACAATTGGAGCAAGCTCAATCGATCCGTTTAACTTAATAATTTCAACGGTCTGATGCTTTTTATTGTAAAAGTAATCCTTTGCTATATTAGGGAATTTGGTAGCAACCCTTATTAATTCCCCGTGCTGTAGCTTCTCCATGGCATTCTCTGGACCTGCTACACACATTCTGCATTTACCTAGGCCCAGATCCAAGACCTCATACATTTTCCTGCCTTCTTCAAGGATTGTATCTTTACCTGCAAAACCTATGTCAGCAGCACCATATTCAACATAAGTAGGTACATCATTGGCTTTAGCTAGAAAAAATTTCAATTTTAGCTCTTCATTGGTAAATATTAATTTACGAGAGGATTTATCACTTATTTCATCACAGGTAATCCCTATATCTTTAAGAAGATCCAATGTTTTTTCTGCTAACCTTCCCTTGGCCAAAGCTATTGTTAAATATCTCATCACCTCATACCCCCTCCAAAATATCTTGAGTTCGTGCAATTTGAATATCGCCGGTTGTAGTATTAATTACCTGAATTTCATACCTATCTCTAATATAAAGAATCCCCCCAATATTCATTCTCTTTGAATATTGAATATATTCCTCAATAGATTTTTGAGCATTCGACATCTGTAGAATAATGTTCAAGCCATCCTTACGAAAATGATCTGCTAGGGATATTGCTTGTTCTCTGTATTCTCTTTCATATAATATCATAGTATCTTCATTAGGAAACTGCTCATTCAGATTTTGCCTGCTTAGTGCAAACATAAGTTGATCTATTACTATAGCTGTACCAATTGCAGGTGTTTCTTTTCCGTACTGGGCAACAAGCTTATCATATCTACCACCGGTTGCAATAGCTTCACCAGTTCCATAGGTATAGGCTTTAAATATAATACCAGTATAATAATTGTATTTACTTAACATTCCAAGATCGAAGGATATATATTTTTCATAACCGTATTCCTTTAAAATAATATAAAGATCCTCAAGTCTCTGGATTGCTTTAATTGCCCGGGAATTATTAGTAGTTTCTTTAGCAGATGATAGTACATCTATTGGTCCAAATAATTCTGGAAGTTTAAGAAAAATCTCTTTTAATTCATTTTTGATATTCTTAGACTTAACTAGCTCCTCAACACCAAATCTATTTTTACTTTGTATAAGTTCACGAAGCTTAATAACTTCAAAATCCTGGTCAAATCCTGCCTCTTCTACGATAGCTCGAAAGAAATCTGCATACCCTATCTCAACTTGAAACTCCACAAGGCCAGATTTTAAAAGACATTCTATAGTTAAAGCTATCATTTCAGCATCAGCTTCAACACAATCGTCATTCATAAGTTCTGCACCTAATTGAGTTACTTCTTTTAATTTACCTTGATAGCTTGAATTATTAACGAAAGTATTCCCCATATAACAAAGACGAATAGGAAGGGACTCCTCTTTATAATATTTAGCTACACACCTAGCAATTGATGGAGTAATGTCAGGTCTTAATACTAAGGTATTACCATCTCTATCAACAAATTTATACATATCCTTAGAAGGAACCGTTCCTCTTTCCTCACTAAATATATCGAAGAATTCAAATGTTGGAGTCTGAATATCCTCATATCCATAGGATTTAAGGACCTTATGTAATTTACTTTGTAAACTTAATTTAGAAGCACATTCATAATTATATATATCTCTAACGCCTTCTGGGGTATGAAGTAATATATCCTTCATATTTTCACCTTCCTTAAATGCTTTACTGTTGTAACGTGATAATTCGCTACCACGATGATATATTTTATGATTATAGATTACAAAATATTAAGTGTCAAGCTATATTTGTCAAAATAATAACTATATCTCTCACATAAGATAAAGGCTCTACTCTCTACAGGCCAAATCCTTCTGGAGTATTTCTAAGTAATGAACACAGATACTATTTTGTACTGGTATCACGTAGGATAAATCAAGTTCATCATATCTAAAGCTTTTTCTACCACCCTCCAGGGCCCTATTCCAAAATTCTAAGAGCCTTTTAAATGTAAGGTAATAATATGTATCATGTTTCTTAAAATATATTAATATAAAGGCAACACCATTCTGTTCCTCAAACTCCTTCATAAAATCAATCTGATGCTCATGAACATTATTTAAACTAAATGTGTCTACCGCACATTCTTTAGCATCAAAGCAAACTGGTATACCTTGAACAACTCCGATATAATCCACTGTACTTTTCTTTTCAAAATAAGCCAAAGTAATATGCCTTGAAGTTTTATCAATATCAATAGGTGTAATCGGCGTTGGTACTTTTTGTATTAAGGCCAGTTTTGTTTCACGGTATTTTAGATTTGTATAGTTAATCATTTCCTCCAGCATAGACCCTCTCAGGCCCCTGGATTTCCATGATGCCATATATCTTCCTCCTTAGAATTAGTTCACTCGCAACACGCTTTTGCTCGGATGAGTCACGTAGCGGTACATAGGAACACAAGATCTTCCTCATTCGAATAAATCTTTTTTAATGTCTTCAAATATTTCAGGTGGCTTTGCCACAAACTCTTTACCTGAAAGGTAGCTTAGGTCACCGCCAATCTCAGAAAATTCCATACTATAGGAGTGTAACAATTGATGGGATAGACCATAATTACTCTTAAAATAATGATTGGTTTTTTGCTCACCATATTTATAATCCCCTATTATGGGATGACCAATACTAGCAAGATGTCCTCTAATCTGATGAGAACGGCCTGTTATTAACTTTACCTTTAAAAGAGTGTAATCTCCCTTTATCCCATTATCATTCTTAATGACCGAATGTTTAATAGGTTCGTATTCAGTACATATATAGGCCGAATTAGGAGTCTCACTATTACTTATTGATACCAGGTTTTTACTGTCATCCTTATTCAGATAACCTTCAATTGTCCTTTTATCAAGAATTCTTCCCTTTACTATAGTTAGATAATACTTTCCTAAGCTTCTGTCTTTCAGTAGCTTAGCCATCTCCTGTAATCCTAACAATGATTTACCAGCAATTAATATACCACTCGTATTACGATCTAGACGATTGCAGATACTTGGCTTGAAGCTTATCATCTGCTCTTTTGTAATTAGCTTATTAGATAACATGTATGAAATTACATGCTCTACCATAGAGATATCATCTTTATCAGCCTTTTGTGATAGTAAGCCTAAGGGTTTATTAATAACTAGAATATGAGAATCCTCATAAATAATATCTAAATCAAAGTCTTTACGCAGTTCTACATCTGTAGTATCATCGTGTCCCATGAACTTATTTATAGTCTCATCAGATAAAAAAAGCTTGATTTCATCATCAATTTCTAACTTCTCAGACCCTATGGCCTTCTTTCCATTTAAAACAATATTCTTTTTACGAAGCATCTTATAAATAAAGGACTTAGGTGCTTTATTTAATATCTTAAGCAAAAGCTTGTCTAAACGCTGCCCTGCCTCATTCTCCTGTACCAAAAACTCTTTCACTCTTATCCCTGCTCCTGATCTAAAGATTTTCTCTTACACCTTCTGTTTTCAATACTTCTGTCATTGAATGTATATAATAGTCTGCTAATTCTTTCTTCTTTTTATCATCATTTCTTGAATGTTCATCATAAACAGCACAAACCTTCATATTAGCATTTATACCAGCCATAATACCATGTACAACATCTTCGAAAGCTAGGCATCTAGAAGGTTCTACATTAAGATCCTTTGCCACAAGAAGATATATATCAGGGGATGGCTTACCATTAGGAACTTCATCAGCAGTTCTAACGGAATCAAAAAAGTCTCTAATCTTTAGTTTATCTAATACCAAGTCTGTTAGTTTTCTATAATTACTAGTGGCAATTCCCATCTTAATATTATTCTGCTTAAGATATGTTAAAAACTCTAGTACCCCTTCCTTAAGAGGTACCTCCGTCTCGTATTTAGACCAGGCCATCTTGTTCCAGTCATCTTTAATCTTCTCTATAGAATCAGAAAGATTAAATCTCTCCTTAAAATAAACAGCAGTTTCTGTAAAGCTAAAACCTTCTATAGATTTTTGTAAATTCTCTGGCATCTCTATACCATGTCTTTTCAAATATTTTATATCTATGTCTTCCCACATCCACATAGAATCAATTATCGTCCCATCCATGTCGAAAATTACTGCATCAATNTTCTGTAACATACTTTCAGCCTTTCATTAAAGTTGTGTGTAAGAATATATCTTTCACATTTTATCCGTCAGTTTCTTATATCTCCTTCAACCTAGCAATCTCCTCTTCTGTGAGAAATCTATACTCACCAGTTTTAAGCTTAGGGTCTAAAATCAAGCTTCCCATGGAAAGCCTTTTCAAATATATAACTTCTTTTCCAACAGCCTCAAACATCTGCTTTACCTGATGGAATTTACCCTCATGAATTGTTAACTTTATCTCAGATATTTCAGCTGAAGCAATTATCTGAAGTGATGCAGGCAAAGTTCTATAGTTATCACCTATAATAACTCCCTTGGCAAAGGCCTCCTTATCATCATCGTTAACAACTCCTTTAACCGTGGCATAATATACCTTGTCTACATGTCTTTTAGGTGATAGAAGCCTATGGGCAAGTTCCCCATCATTGGTTATTAGAAGAAGTCCTTCTGTATCCTTATCCAATCGTCCTACAGGGAATAAATCCTTATGTTTCTTATCTTTAATACAATCCAAGACAGTTTCACTAAGATTATCCCTAGTTGCAGACACAACACCAGCAGGTTTATTAAGCATATAGTAGGAGTGTTTTTCATAGGTAACAATATTATCATCAAAGAAGATGCTATCTCCTTCCTTCACCTTTAGGTTAGGATCGGATACTACAATATTATTAACCTTAACCCTACCCTTACGGATGTAGGCTTTGACTTCACTTCTTGAACCTATCTGCATATCTGCCAGGTATTTATCTAGTCGTATCATCAAACTAAACCTCCCTCAAGCTACTGCCATCTCCATCCTGGAAGATATTTGTTTTTTAGGCTGTTATTAGCCACCTTAGCCCATCCAAGAGGGAATCCCTCTACAGCTATTAGATACCAACCATCCTCGTAATCATGTTCTAATTCGATTGTTTCACATTTGAGATATCTGATTACTCTTGAATCATCTACGGAAAAACTAATGGTTTTTTGGTAATCTGCAATTTTAAGAGCATTTGCTAAGGCCTGTGAAGGTTCAAATCTTTGCTTCTTCATTTCCCCAAGGAGTAATCCTTGTCTAAGTATTCTTAGGCCATTGGTGTTAGGCAATCCCTTGGGTAAATTATGAACCCAGGATCCCCTCACAACTATTTCATCCTTACTAATACTCCTACTATTAATCTCCTTAATAAAAGAGATGGCTTCCTCTGATAATTTGTTTTTATCAGAGCTGTCTACATAAGATGAACTGTCTCTATATTCTTTATCCTCATCTTTTTGAAGTAAAGCAATAAAATGCCCTTCACCATTAATCTTATGAGGCCATAGTCTAATACATTTTTTTAGCTCATCAGGGCCATTAACCCACTCTGGTCTACCTCTATCAAAGCCCTCATAGGATACTCCCAATTCTCTCTGACTAGCTTCATCAGGTATACAATCAATAACCTTGAATTCTGGGAATTCCTCTAATAGATATGCAACAGTACCTTCATCTTCTTCTGGTGAGAAGGTACATGTGGAATATAGCATCATACCACCGGGCTTAAGCATCTTGGCAGCCTGAATAACTATCTCCTTTTGAAGCTTGTTATAATAATCAACCCCATATTGCTCCCAGTTTTTAATAATAGCTGGACTTTTGCGAAACATTCCTTCTCCAGAGCAGGGAGCATCTATTAAAATCTTATCAAAATACTCTGGGAAATAGTTGGCCAGCTTATTAGGAGCTTCAGATAATATAAGGGCATTGCTTATACCAAATAATTCAATATTCTTAAGCAAGGCCTTAGCTCTTGAGTTACTAATGTCATTAGTAACTAGTATCCCCTCACCACCAAGCTTAGCACCTAATTCTGTGCTTTTACCTCCAGGGGCTGCACAGATATCAAGAACCTTATCACCTTTTTCTATGGGAAGAAGGCTTGCAGGCGTCATAGCACTGGGTTCCTGTATATAATATAAGCCAGCATAATAATAAGGATGTTTAGCTGGCTGTAAATCAGAATCATAATAATAACCATTGGAAATCCATGGTATTCTCTTAATAGAAAAAGGACAGTTTTCTTCAAATTCCTTGGGATTAGTCTTTAAGGTGTTAACTCTTAGCCCGCTATAATGGGGCTTTGAATAACATTCCCTAAATTCTATATATTCATCTCCCAATAGAGTTTTCATTCTGTCCTCAAAAAGTTTTGGTAAATTCATAGTAATAACCATGCCTTTCTCATAATCTGCAAACTTTATACATGAAAATCAGAGATTTTCATGTTACGCAAGGCAGAAAGAACGAGCACCGTTGTGCTTGCTTCCCAGTTCTTCTGTGTGAATTGTCTTTTT
>JGI24709J26583_10000602_pt1 | contig 31067 bp, 25 predicted proteins | sample BioPla2DNA1_FD_26583 | JGI IMG/M metagenome (IMG submission 26583) | reverse complement strand
TATACTTCATGTATGGGTCGTTGGATTGGAATTCGTTATAATGGTGAAATAGGCCCTTGTAATCGTTATTTTCCGGCAGAGTATAGCTACGGAAATGTTTATGATTATTCCAGCATTGGTGATGCGTTTGAGTCGGCTGGTTTCATGAATTTATTGAGCAAAGCGATAATAAGAAGGGAAAAATGTAAGGCATGTGAAATTTATCATTTCTGCAACGGTGGGTGTAATAACACTGCAATGAACGAAAATGGAATTGAAAATAATGAGGGATTGAGTTGTAGGATATTGGTAAGTCTATATAAACATATTAATGATTTCATAAACAATGCTTTATCCTCTAAATCCCAAAATAATAGCATAAATCCTTTGCTTAAAAAAATGTTAAATGATTCTATAAAAGAAAAAGCGTAATGGATATTAGAATGGTTCAAGTCCGCCGAATGTATTAGTATGAATATGTGGAAACTCCTTAAGAAATAAGGGGTTTCCGTTTTTTTATCTCTAAAACACCGATGATATAAGTTGCCTTTTCCGATATTTTGATTACCTTTGCTTGCTATTGATTCTAATTGCAGATAAAATGTAATTAGATAAATATAAAAACAGATTGACATATATTAATTTCAATGATATGCTAATGCTGTGAATCAATTTAATTAGAGGAGGAATTAAAGAACCATGAGAGTTTTGGAAGAGAAATACCTTGCGTATATTGACGATCGCATTGCCGAGCATAATAAGATTGGCGAACAGTATAAAGCGGATGACCGCAAGGACGAAGCCGATTTGGAGAAAATTAAAGCTAATATCTATGAGATATTCAGAACACTTTTTTTAAATGATATTAAGCAGCTTGAAGGAAAGGATTTGGGAAACAATAAGGATATTGGTATTTATAACGAATATCTGCATCGTTTCGATACTATCCCTACCAACTGGAAAGTGGCGCTTGATAAAGCCAAAGAGCATGGTGATANTACGAAACAGGTTATTGAAGAAAATAAGCTGGCTGCTGCTATGGAGCTTAAGGAAAGATTCATAGCTATGTTTGATGGGTTTGGGAGGTAGCATATGACTGAAGATAATGTTGTCAAATTATTTAAATGTCTTTCTGATAAGTCCAGACTTCAGATACTCAAGTCATTAATCAATGAGGATATGTATGTGGAACTATTGGCACAAAGGTTGAATCTTGCTCCTTCAACCATATCGTTTCATTTAAAAAAGCTTGAGGATGTCGGTGCGGTGGCATCAAGAAAGGAGCAGTATTACAGCATATACAGTATTAATGAGGAGGTTTTTAAATCCTCTATTCTTGATATAATTAAGGAGAAGTCCTCAGAAGCCGAGCTTCAGAGACAGCGGGAGGACAATTACAGGAAGAAGGTTATAGAGAACTTCTTTGAATATGGTAAGCTAAAGAATATTCCGGCACAAAGGAAGAAAAGACGGATAATATTAGAGGAAATAGCTAAGGCATTTGAACCGGATAAGATGTATACCGAGCGGGAGGTTAATATTATTATTGCAGATTTCCACGATGATTTTTGTACCTTAAGAAGGGAAATGATTTGTGAGAATATTTTAACCAGAGACAATTCAATCTATAGACTGGTCAACGGTAAGTAAATCAAGAGATATTTATATACGGAGGTATAAAGATGGATTATATTGTACACTTAGGAAGGCCAAAGGATTCGACGGGGCGACTCGATAAAGAGCTTCGAACTTATGATTTATTGGACAGCCTGGGAATAGAATATCATCGCGTCGACCATGAACCCCTGGAAACCATGGAGGCATGTAAAGGGGTGGATGAGGTGCTGGAAGTGGAGATGTGTAAGAATTTATTCTTATGTAATGCTCAAAAGACGAGATTTTATCTTCTATTAATGCCCGGTGATAAGAAATTTAAAACCAAAGATATATCTAAGCAGATAGGAAGTGCCAGACTCTCCTTTGGCTCCTACGAGGATATGGAACGTCTCTTGGATATTACTCCGGGATCGGTAAGTGTCACGGGACTCATGAATGATGCGGAGAACCAGGTTCAACTGATCATAGACGAGGATTTGCTCAAGCAGCCATATTTGGCGTGTCACCCCTGTATTAATACGTCCAGTATCAGGCTTAAAACCGAGGATTTGTTAATGAAGCTGATTCCTTCTATTGAGCATGAGCCTATATTTGTCAGATTATAGAGTGATATATAAAGTCAATAATTGTTTTACTTTATAGAATAAAATGTTATTATATCATCAGTGGGTNATAATATGAATGACTAATAAGGGGGATTTCTATGTTTAAAACACTGGTTAAGATTATATTATCGCTCTCTGTTATTACGGTTATGCTGCTGTTTTCTGCCTGTGGTAATAGGGAAACCATTTCCTTAGGAGAAGAGAACGATAAAGAAATCAATTTGAAAGACGATGCTGATGATACGATAGATGCTGCCAATCCTGAAGAACCCATGACTGAAAATGAAGACAAGCCAGCCATAGCATTTGTTCAACAGGATTATTTCTATAAAGACACCGTATATATCGAAATTGAGAGTGACAGACCCTGTGATATATATTATACAATGGATGGCTCTGATCCCGATAAAACCAAGAGCCTTTATAAGGATAAAATCGAAATAAGAGCGACCTCAGATACTAAAGTATACTCTCTTAAGGCTAAAGGATATTATGAGGACGGTACGGAGACAGACATTATTGTACATACCTATTTTGTGGGAAAGGATATAAAAAACCGTTTTGACTCTATTATCTTTTCTGTAACAAGCGATCCATATAATCTTTATGATTATGAATATGGTATTTTAATAGAAGGCAAGCTAAGGGACGATTTTATAAAGAACAATCGATTCAAAATGATTGAACCTCCTGACCCTGCTAACTTTAATATCCGAGGAAGAGAAAGTGAGAGAGATATATACCTGGAGATTTTTGAGCCTGATGGAACCGTGGTTGCCAGTCAGAAGGCAGGAGTCCGCGTATATGGAGGATGGTCGAGAGCGAATCTTCAAAAATCTCTTAAAATCTTTGCCAGAAGGTCATATGATGAAGTTAATAATAAAATTCGATATGAATTCTTTCCCGGTAAATTTGCGGCAAGCGGAGACGGCACAATTATAAGAGCCTTCAAAAGGCTTGTCCTTAGAAATACGGGTAATGACAACGGATTCGGATTCATAAGAGATGAGCTGTTTCAGACTCTTGCCGGGCAAGCGGGCTATATGGATTACCAGGCTGTACGCCCTGCGGTTCTATTTATAAACGGTGAATATCGAGGAAATTTCTGGCTTCATGAAGTGTATTGTGATGAGTATTTTGAACAGCATTATGGTGAATACGCAGGAACCTTTGAAATACTGGAGGGCGGAGAGACATATAAGAAAAGCGATGAGGATGGGGCAAATGAATATGCAATAGCTGATTATGAGGAGGCGTATTCATATTCATATGAAGACTTAACTGACGATGCTACATATAAAAAGCTCAGTGAGGTCATAGATGTTGAAAATTATCTGGCATATTATGCTTTACAGATATTTATTGGAAATGAAGACTGGCCCCACAACAATTATAAAACCTATCGTTATTTTGCGTCAGAAGGGGAGGATTACAGAGAAGCCCCCTTTGACGGTAAATGGAGATATCTTCTTCATGACCTGGATTATAGTTTTGGAATATATGGATCAGGTGCCTGGAACGATAATATAAAGAAGTATGTAAGTAATACAGGAAAAATCAATATAGACAGTCCTCTGTTTAGTCAACTTTTAAGAAGAGAGGATTGTAGGGAAATATTCGTTAAAAAGACACTGGACCTTATAAACGGTGCATTTTCTCCTGATAATTTAAGTAAGGTTCTTGATAAGATGGATTCTGCCAGAATGAACGAACAGCTGCGTATGTATGACAAAAACCTGTTTGCCGACTGGGTTCGACCGGAGCAGCTTCCCGCTAGAATGGAGGAAATTAANAAATATGGTTCTGACAGAGTGATTTATACCTTGGGAAAATTCCGTGAAGTGTTTGAGCTGGGGAGCATATACAAGTTAAATGTAAAGCCTGCTGACAATGCCGGTGTATGGATTAACGGTATTGAAACATATTCTGATTTTGAAGGCAGCTATTATCCGGACTTTGACACTGTAATAAAAGCCATAGTACCGGCAGGTGAAGAGTTTAGCCACTGGATTGTCAACGGAGATAATGTGTATGATTCGGAGTTAATCATTGACTCCTCCTTAATTGTAGACNATGCGGTTGAGGTGGTCTGCGTTCTAAAGGAAAAAGCAGATAACCCCAAGATAATAATTAGTGAGCTGTGTTCCGACGGAGATAAGGACTATATCATACTTTATAATCCTTATAAGGAAGATATTAATTTAATGGGATATTCTATTACGGATGATATTAATGAACCCGGCAAGCTTATTCTTCCGGCAAGGCTATTAAGAAGTGGTCAAAGCCTCATGATACTCGGAGAGGATAATAAAAAAGCGCTGAATACAGGTATGATTCGAGCGGGCTTTAATCTTAAAGACGGAGAGACTGTAGCCCTTTACCTTAAGGGTGATATAATAGACTCGGTCACGATTCCGGACCTGAAGGATGGGAGCATCTATGTACGGGATCTGTTAACAATGAAGTTTTTTGAAGAGAGAAAATAGAATAGAGTTAAGATTCAGGAGTGGGCATATCATTTGATATGCTCACTCCTTATAAATTTAAAACAGAGTTATTTATTATAGGATTATTTTATTATTGTCTTATTACCCATATAAGGCTGAAGCGCAACGGGAATATTCACCGTACCGTCAGCATTTAGGTTGTTTTCTAAGAAGGCAATAAGCATTCTCGGAGGTGCAACCACAGTGTTATTAAGTGTATGGGCAAAGTATTTTCCTTCTTCGCCTACGACACGGATCTTTAATCTTCTTGCCTGGGCATCTCCGAGATTGGAACAGCTGCCAATCTCAAAGTATTTCTGCTGTCTGGGAGACCATGCCTCCACATCTACGGATTTGACCTTCAGGTCAGCCAAATCTCCTGAGCAGCATTCCAATGTTCTTACCGGTATATCCAGAGTACGGAAGAAATCCACGGTATTTTGCCATAGTCTGTCATACCACATCATGCTGTCCTCCGGCTTACATACCACGATCATTTCCTGCTTCTCAAACTGATGAATTCGATATACACCTCGTTCTTCCAGTCCATGAGCTCCCTTTTCTTTTCTGAAGCATGGGGAATAGCTGGTCAGCGTATAGGGAAGCTCTTCCTCGGATATGATGGTATCTATGAATTTTCCGATCATTGAATGTTCGCTGGTGCCTATAAGATATAAATCCTCGTCCTCAATCTTATACATCATGGCATCCATCTCGGCAAAGCTCATAACACCGGTAACCACTTCGCTTCGAATCATATATGGCGGAATACAATAGGTAAAACCCCTGTCAATCATGAAGTCTCTGGCATATGAGATAACCGCCGAATGAAGTCTGGCTATATCTCCCATCAGATAATAGAAACCGTTGCCTGCCACTCTTCTTGCGCTGTCAAGATCTATACCGTTAAGTCTTTCCATAATATCGATGTGATAGGGTATTTCAAAATCGGGAACTTTCGGCTCGCCATAACGCATTACTTCGACATTTTCGCTGTCGTCTTTGCCGATAGGTACGCTGGGATCGATGATATTCGGTATAGTCATCATGATTTGAGTTATTTTTTCATTGAGCTCCGTTTCCTTTTTCTCAAGCTCCTTCAAAAGATCGGACTGCTCCGTAACCTTGTTCTTAAGAGCCATAGCTTCATCTTTTTTGCCCTGTGACATTAGGTTCCCGATTTGCTTTGAAATTGTATTTCGCTCATAGCGAAGATTATCGGCCTGCTGCTTCGTGTTACGGTTTTCAATATCAAGCGCAATAACCTCATCAACCAATTCAAGCTTATGATCCTGGAATTTTTTTNGGATATTCTCTTTTACTAATTCGGGATTTTCTCTTACAAATTTAATATCTAGCATTTAAAATCCTCCTTAATATATTATTAAACTAATAAAATCCTCCCGTTCCATACTCATGGGACGAAAGGATTCCGCGTTGCCACCCAAATTGCTGAAATATTTTCAGCCACTCGAAGGTATAATAAAGGATACCAGCCTTTGGTTCATCACCAACAGCTCCAAAAGTGGAAGGATTCTGATTTTCACCGATTCGCACCAACCATCGGCTCTCTGAGGAATCTCATGAATCGTAGCTTTTATCATAGCTGATTACATATAGAGTTTTACCAATTATAAACCGTTTTATTGTTTTTTGCAAGTAGAATGATATATTGAAGGACCAATTTGTCGGGTTGAAAATTATGATAATTATTCTCAATTTGTCATTGACATAGATATTGTACTTCTGTATAATAATAACACAACATATTGTGCTTAATGTTCGTTTTACGTTTTGATTAGGAGGAAGCTTATGAAGAATATACTATCTGAGGATTTTTTAAATACATATCGCAATTTGGAGAGTCCACTTAGCCATATCGGTGAGTTTGTATATCTTAGAACCTATTCCAGATATCTGGAGGACAAAAAGAGACGGGAAACTTGGTTCGAAACGGTTCTAAGAACAACAGAGTATAATATTAATCTTGGGATTAAGCATAAAAAGAAAACCGGTCAGATCATTAATATGGAAGAAGAGAGAGAAGAAGCTGAGAAGCTGTTCGACAATCTGTTCCATTTAAGGACTTTTACATCCGGCAGAACTCTCTACATGGGCGGTACTGAAGTAGTGGAGAAATATCCCCTGTCCAACTATAATTGTGCCTTTACGAATATTGAGAAGTTTTCGGATTTGGTGGATGTTTTCTATCTTCTCATGGTGGGAAGCGGGGTCGGTATTCGTATAACAAAGGAGCTTATCGACAAGCTTCCAAGAGTTAGGCATGTCAGTCTGGAGGGTAGATACGACGGTTCGGTGAGAGCCAATACTCCTAAGGAGGCTATGGAGGATACCAGATGTATTCTCGATAAGAATGACAGCTCTATTGCCGTTATATTGGTCGGTGACAGCAAGGAGGGCTGGTGTGATGCGTTGGAGAGCTTTTTCAGGCTTTTATCCCTGGATGAATATAAGAATGTTACCAGAGTCATTATAGATTACAGTTATGTAAGACCTGAAGGTGAAAGGCTTAAGAGGTTTGGAGGCAGAGCATCAGGACATAAGTCAATCAAGAGGATGTTCGAGAAAATCAATAAAGTTATCAATCGCAGACAGGACGGTGTCTTAAAGACCATAGATGCCCTTGATATTGCCACTATTATCAGTGAAAATGTAGTATCTGGTGGGGTAAGAAGAAGTGCCATGATGGTTATATGCGATGAGGATGATGACGAGGTCATCAATGCCAAGCGAAACATCTATAAGGTTGTAGATGGAAAATGGTATGAGGATAAGGATATTTCTCATAGAAAGATGAGTAACAACTCGATTCTATATACTCACCGCCCGTCTTTGGAACGGATAAGAGAAATCATTGATACAATCAAGGTAAACGGAGAACCCGGATTTATTAACGGTGCCGAAGCCATTAGAAGAAAGCCTACGTTTGAAGGCTGTAACCCTTGCGGAGAGATTTTACTTCAGTCCAAGCAATGCTGCAATCTTACAACCAATAATCTTATGGGCTTTGTAAATGGCTCTGTTTTGGATGTAGAGCGACTGGAGGAGATTCTAAGGCTATCCACCAGAGTAGCCATCCGAATGACTTTGGTTGATGTGGAGCTTCCTGAGTGGAATAAGGTTATGCAGGAGGACAGAATTATAGGCATATCACTTACCGGAATGATGGATATGGTAAACAAGACCGGTATGAGCTATGATGAATTAGCAGATTTACTTAAGAGGCTTAGGGAAGTCGTTCATAAGGAGGGCAACAGCTATTGTGCCAAGCTCGGTATCGAACCTCCAAAGCTTATGACGACCATAAAACCCGAAGGAAGTCTATCTACGCTTCCTTGTGTGAGCAGCGGAATTCATTTTGCTCACTCTAACTATTATATTCGAAGAATAAGGATTTCTGTGACGGATCCTTTATACAAAATGATAGAGGCTCAGGGGAGTTATCCAATATATAACGAAAACGGTCAGACAGATGAAGACTGTTCGATAAAGGTAATAGAATTTCCTATTAAGGCTCCCGAGGGCAGGACAAAATACGATGTGGGAGCCATAGAGCAGTTGGAGCTATATAAGATGTCGATGATATACTGGTCCGACCATAACTCATCCATAACGGTCCATGTAAGGGAGCATGAATGGGATGAAATAGCCAAGTGGCTCTATGATAATTTCGACTATGTCGTAGGGATAACATTTCTTCCCCTTATGGAGGAAACATATCCGCTACTGCCTTATGAAACAACTACGGCAGAGGATTACGAGGAACGTATTCGCCAGATTAAACCCATCAGCTATGAGCTGTTGGCCAGATATGATAATGACGAGCAGCATGATATAATCGATGAGGAATGTGAGACAGGTGCCTGTCCTATCAGATAATATAATACACTATTCTTTTCAAAGCATAATACGGGTCGCTGACCCGTATTATGCTTTTTTCATAATTGAATAGGAAATTATATTTTCAGATTCTTTTTTTCAATCAAATCTAAAATAGCCTTCGAAGCCTGTATCTTTCCATATATTTTAATGGACTCGATTGTGTCTTCAAATAGCTTGGGGTCAATCTTCTTATCGAAGATTAACAGACCCATAGACATGATGTGCAGCTTTTTGTTCTTGCTTTTAGCGTCCAATAGATCCTTTTCATTTATTTTATGGATTCCTATTCCCCCATAGACCGACTTATGGGGTTCAAAATTTACTGCTTTACTCTGCATATAAAGCTTCTCTAAATCGTTCCTGTGCTTTTCGAGCTGATCGCGTATTGCAATTCTTATAAAATCGCTCCTATTTGTATAAAGCATACTATCAACCAATAGGTCGATCTGCGCAAGCTCCATTATGCCTATATTGATTGTGGCCTTCTCTGTTTTACTGCTATCCATTATTTTACCTCCAAATTAATTTTAATATGTTTATACTACAATAATATTCATGCTATATTCCATATATACTCCAAATGGAGTATATATGGAATATATTTATAATAAACTATAATCATATTTTTGTCAATACATTAATTATAAAAATATTGGCTATATAATAGTGCGGAAGAAGTATTCGTATAGAATAGGTTACCTCATCATAGCATAAGATGTGCTAAGGATACCCATTACGGGAGGGAGCCCTTTGTCAGATAATAGAATAACAGTTTATGATATGGTTTTGCAGCAGGATATGTATTATAAAGGAGTCGTTATACTTAGCTACACTGTAAGATATCCATTATTTATATCCTATAGACATCAAATCACACTGGATAAGCTTAACCAATATTACAAGACCGAGGCATANATGTACGTCAAATCAAATATAATGAAGCTTTACAAAACTGCAATGGTTGAATATGAATATGCAATTAAAAATAATTTTCCGGTACGGACATTTGATGCCATTAAGGTATTTGAAGTGACCTATAACAAAGATTGCGTACTTAGCTTATATTTNGACAGATATGAATATACCGGAGGAGCCCATGGAATAACTACAAGAACCTCAGATTCCTGGAATATAGCTACCGGGAATCCCATAAGAATATACGAGCTATTTAAGATGACTGAAGACGTGAATGAATTTGTGACAGATGTCATTGTAGAGCAGATTGATCAGGAGGCAAAGTTAGGAGAAGAAGTCTTTCCTTATTTTGAAAACTACAGTGCTCTTGTCAAGGAAAATTTTAATCCTAAGAGCTTCTACCTGGAGGATAGGGGCGTCATTATATATTTTCAGACTTATGAAATCGCACCGTATTCATCCGGAATACGCGAATTCCTGTTACCCTATGGAATAGGGGGCGCAATACGCCCCCGATATTGTTAGACTATTATTTCCATGTACTGGGAGAAAACAACAGAAGAATTGGAAATATCTCCAGTCTTCCCATAAGCATATTAAACATCAAAACTATTTTAGACAGATTTGAAAAACCACTGAAATTACCCATTGGACCCACATTCCCTAAGCCGGGTCCAATGTTATTTAGTGTAGCCGTAACTGCTGAAAAGTTTGTGGTAAAATCAAAATTATCAAGAGATATGATAAGTAATGATATAGCAAATATAAATATAAAGGTAACGAAGTACACATTGGTTGATTTAATGGTATCATTCTCCTGTTTTTTATCGTTTATCTTAATCACCTTAATACTGCGCTTATGAACGAGAAAGGCCATTTCCTTACCGATAGTCTTAAAAAGCATAAGAATTCGGGAGACCTTAATACCCCCACCTGTGCTCCCCGCACATGCACCGATAAACATAAGTATTANTAATATCGTCTTTGAGAATGTAGGCCAATAATTAAAGTCCACAGTGGCATATCCTGTTGTGGTCATAATAGAGGATACCTGAAAGGCGGAATGATGTAATGCATTAAAAAAACCTTTTAGACCACCGGTGTTTAATGATATAAGTATAACGGCACCGGCAAAGATGATAAAGTACCATCTAACCTCCTCCATTTTAACGGCATCCTTCACTTTTCGCAGNAAAATAAGATAGTAGAAATTAAAATTAACACCGAAAAGAAACATAAATATTGTAATAACACTTTGATGATATGGTGTATAGGACATAATACTGGTGTTATTTATTGCAAAGCCACCTGTACCGGCAGTGCCGAAGGTAAGCGTAAGTGAATCAAACAGAGGCATTTTTCCTATAAGAAGCAATATAATCATCAGAATAGTCATACCGATATAGATTCCATAGAGAAGAGAAGCACTGGTTCTCATGCGGGGTACAAGCTTATCCACTGAAGGACCGGGGCTTTCGGCTCGCATAATATGAATACTTTCTCCCCTTGCCAATGGCAGAATAGCGAGTACCAATACTAATACTCCCATTCCTCCGATCCAATGGGTGAAGCTTCGCCAAAAAAGCATACTTTTATCCAGTACGTCAACATTATTTAATATGCTTGAGCCTGTGGTTGTAAATCCTGATACTATTTCGAATAAAGCGTCCACAGGGTTTGGAATCTGACCGCTTATAAGAAACGGAAGTGACCCTATAAGGCTCAATAATATCCAACCCAATGCAACGGATATGAATCCTTCTTTGGCAAAAAAAGTTCTGTTCTTTGGCTTTCTTAAAGCCAGAGGAACCCCGATTATTAGGCATATTCCGATTGTTATCAGAAAAGCAAAGACGCTGTTTTCGCCATAAATTAATGCAACGATAACCGGTAATATCAAAAATGCAGCCTCGAAGCATGATATCCATCCCAATATGTGTAATATAATAGATTTATTCATGACTGCTCCTTATTAACGAAATATTATGGGATATTAATGAAATTATTTATAGTAAAATATCATTTAAATCACTCAGGCCCTTATTGGTGGTTACAATAATAACCGTATCACCGACCTCGATATGGTCCTGACCATTGGGAATAATTATTCTCCCTTTGCGGTTAATGCAGCTAACCAGAAGATTAGGCTTTAGACGGAGCTTTTCCAACGGTACTCCGATAAGTCTTGCATTGTCTCTTACGAAGAATTCTAAAGCTTCTACCTTATTATCTACAAGCTGATATAAGGTCTCTACATTACTGCCCTTAGAGTTTTCCATTGCTCTTACATGCTGAAGAATACGGTCGGCTGTTACCAGCTTTGGGTTTATAATAATTCCGAGAGGCATCTCACCGACAATATCATCATAGGTCATTCGTGAAATTTTGGTAAATATCTTAGCGTTTGAACGCTTCTTGGCATAGAGAGATAATAGTATATTCTCCTCATCATAGTTGGTTAGAGAAGCAAATGCTTGGGTATCGGCTATTCCTTCTTCCAAAAGCACATTCTTTACTGTGGCATTGGCATTAATAATCATAGCATTGGGTAGCAGGTCGCTTAGCTCCTCACAGCGATCCAAGCTTTGCTCGATGACAGTTACCTTAATGTCTGAGGCCGCCAGCATTTTTGTAAGATATACTGTTAAGGTACCGCCCCCGATTAACATAACATTCTTTATGGTATTTACGAGAATACCTGCTTTCTTAACAAAGTCTATGGCATTTTTATGAGAGGCTACAATTGATATTATGTCATTGCTTTGAAGCATGAAATTACCTGAGGGAATGTATACCTGGTCCTCTCTTTCGACCATACAGACAAGAACCTTGCTGTGAAGCCTTGATGATAGGTTCATTATCTTCATATTATTCAGTACGGAATTCTCCGGAACATGAAATTTAAGTAATTCGACCCTTCCCTTGGCAAAATAATCAATCTCTATTGCTGATGGAAGATTAATCAATGAAGCCATTTCAGTCGCCGTCTCAAGCTCGGGATTTATTGTCATGGAAATACCCATTTCCCTTTTAATAAAATCGATTTCATCACTATACTGAGGGTTACGTACTCTGGCTATTGTTTGACAGCCGCTGATTTTCTGGGCAATCATACAGCATAGAATATTAAGCTCATCTGATCCGGTTACGGCAATTAAAAGATCGGCTTTTTCAATCCCCGCTTCCAATAGGACATTATAGCTTGCGCCGTTGCCTACTATTCCCATTACATCCATAAAATTTGTTATATTTTCTACGGATGAGCTTCTGTTATCCACTACAACGATATTATGGCCCTCCTGATCGAGCTGCTCAACGAGAGTTTCTCCCACTTTACCGCAGCCTACTATGATAATATCCATGCCATTATTCCTTTCATAAATGATTTATAATTTAAATTATAACACTAATATCACGAATTTCTATAATAAATTTTTGAAATCAAAATGAGCCTGGCTTCCATTTTAATTAAGAGCCAGACTCATTTAATATACAACTTAAATTAATTTCCTCCGGGACCACTGCGTCCGGGTGTATTATCCGGNACCTCTGCATGAGTGTTTTGTGTTGAGTTTCTCGCTTGGTTTTTGCTTTTGTTTCTGGTTGAATTTTTACTGCTGTTTTTGAAGTTATTATTCTTATTCTTTGCCATTTTATCTCCTTCCTTAATATAAATAATGAATAGAGTCACTTACTATTATTTCATCAAAGAAGGATATTATACAGGCTTATAGGAAAAATTAGTCAACTAATGTAATGCGTCCCATTCGTAGATTACGAATAGCTCTGTTGTTAAGCTCAAATGTATGATTCGGCAGAATGCTTTCATTATATTCTTTAGAAAAGGCTTCTTCTTCCTTCTCTTTAATAGCATCTTCTACAGTTTTTTCGTAGGTTTCAGAGGAGTTATTATTAACCATCCGGAATACATAATATCCATCGTCTTCCTCGACTACATCAGTGATATCACCATTTTCCATACTCAACAAAGTGCTCTTTAAGTCTTCGGAGAAATAGTTATCACTGGGTATAAAGTTGCTTTCCCTATATATCAGGTCTTTTTCATCCTCGGGTAATAGAGTCGACCAATCCTCGGTAACTAAAGCTTTTTCTCTTATGTTGGTGATTCTATCTAATGCCAACTTATTCTTTTTGCTTGAAGAATCCTGAGCGTCATCCTCATCGTTTGCCACATTCTTGGAGATATATAGGTATTCTATGTCATACTGCCTATAATCATCATAGTTAATTCCTGCCCTTATCTCCTCGTCATCAATGTCCAACGTGTCAATTATATCCTGCTTATATCTTGCGCCCAGCATATTCTTCGTAAAGACTTCTTCAAGATATTCTCTGGTAAATCCATTCTTATTTATGACTTTATCGGTTAAACCTTCAAGGGTAGTGTCTATTTGCTGATTTATCTCATCGATTTCTTCCTCTGTCAGGGTATAGCCGTTTGCAACTGCTTCATTATACAGTATTTCGCTGTATATTACACTATTAATTACCTCCAGCTTTGCATATTCACGAACCGTTATATTCGATGTATCGTCATATGGCATGTCCCAATAAGAGCCACCGTATATCTGGTCGATATAATTATATGCTGATTCAGAGCCATAGAAATGATAGGTTAAATCATCAAGATAGTATTTTTTCTCGTCAATGGTTAATAAGGGTCTATTATAGAATTGATCAATTAATATGCCAATAATTAAGGATAGTCCTAAAACAGCTCCGACCGCAATCCATATAGCGGGATGGATAGTAAACTGCTTCTTGTTTGTTTTTTTCGGGCCTTTTAAAGTTTTCTTAGATTTGTTCACTTTGCTACCTCCATATATTCTCATGATGAATATTTTAAACGTTTCTCGTGAGAAGTCAATAGATGGCTTATATTTTTCATAGAATAGACAAACATTACTAAGTATACTAGTAGTTTTAATTCATTGAATTGTATTATAATTATTGCTATAATTATCTAAAAATATAAAACGCAAAGGCGTAGTTAAGGATAGGGGTATCCATATGGAAGATTATAACAATAAAGCCATAATGATTATGAATGAAGTAAATAAGGTAGTTATAGGTAAAAGAGTTATTATCGGGAAGGTCCTTACAGCCATTCTGGCCAAGGGACATATTCTTCTGGAGGATTACCCGGGGGTAGGAAAAACCACTTTAGCATTAGCATTTTCAAAGTCTATGGCACTTAAGCATAACAGACTTCAATTTACACCGGATGTATTACCTACTGATGTTGTAGGCTTTCATTTGCTTACGAAGGATGGTGAAAGCTATCAGTATAAACCGGGTGCGATTATGTGTAACTTGTTTCTGGCCGATGAGATAAACCGCACTTCCAGTAAGACACAATCCGCTCTGTTGGAGGTAATGGAGGAGGGGAAGGTTACCGTCGACAGTGTAACAAGGGACGTACCAAAGCCCTTTGTGGTTATTGCCACTCAAAACCCTATCGGTTCAATAGGAACCCAGATGTTACCAGAGTCTCAGCTCGACAGATTCATGGTAAGACTATCCATGGGCTATCCTGATATGAAAAGTGAAATAGGAATTCTTAAGCAAAGACAAAACTCTAATCCCTTAGAGAATGTAGTGCAGGTAGTAGAAAAGGATGAAATACTTCGAATGCAGAATATGGTGGAGGAGGTATATATACACGATTCCATCTACGAGTATATTACTCTTTTGGTAAAGCAAACCAGGGAAAATCCACTGATAGAGCTGGGTGTCAGCCCTAGAGGGTCATTGGCATTAATGAATATGGTAAAGGCCACTGCATTCTTAAGCGGCAGAAATTATGTGGTACCCTCTGATGTTCAATATATATTCAAGGATGTTGTTGCCCATAGAATGATACTTAGGGCAAAGGCAAGAGTGAATAATATAACTGTGGACAACCTTTTAGATGATATTTTAAGAATAGTTAAGCCACCAAGGATAATATCATCCGAGAAAGCACCTACCCAATAGGATGGCTGATAGTAAGAAGGTGAAAAATGATACAGAATAAAATCAGGTATCTGACAATACTCTTGATTACAGGTATTTTAGCTATTTTATATAATGAATATTTTATGGGAATCCTTTTTCTTACGGTTATGATTCTTCCGTTTCTTTTATTTGCCATTCTAAGCTATGTTTATGGTAGGCTGTCCTATGAGCTGATATCTACAGCCCATGTAGTTAACAGAGGGGATTATATACCAATTTCCATCCATATTCATAACCCAACCATATTTCCTGTAACTAATCTGTGTATTACTCTATGCTACTCAAATACCTTTTCCAATCAAAATAAAAATTATAAACAGGTATTCCATGTAACCGTCGACAGTCGTGAAAAAACCACAGTCCTATGTAATTTGGTTTCAGAGCATACGGGTAATTTAAAGATATCTCTTTCAAGGGTACGGGTATTCGATTATTTGAAGATATTTTCATTGAGAGAGAAAAATCTGGCCGAGATTAAGGTGGCTGTTCTGCCCTATTATTACGAATTATCGGAGGACTATCTGGAAGATGGATCTAAAATGCAGGTGGAAAGCGATACTTTTTCAGCCATAAAGAGCGGCGACGATCCTTCTGAAGTATTTGCCATAAGAGAATATCGGGAGGGTGACCGTCCCGTCAGAATTCATTGGAAGCTCAGTATTAAGCAGAATAAGCTGATGATAAAGGATTTTAGTGATCCGAAGAACTGCTCGGTGGTGGTATTTGCCGATCTGGGTATTCCAAATGATGAAGACATTTTATATGCTGTGGATTCTGTTCTGGAATGTGCCCTGTCATTATCATATTCATTTATGATAAGAGGACAGTACCATTACCTGACTTGGTATAATAAGCATTTGGAATCCTGTCAAAGAGTCAGAATCGCGGATGAAAAGGATTTGTTTGAAGCTGTGGACGAGATTCTAAACTGTGGTCCGCATTCAGAGGATGCGGATTTGGCAGCATCATACTTTGCCGAGTTTCCTAATGAGCAGTATACCGATTTGTTCTATGTGACAAAGGTGGTTACTGATAAACAGCTTGAATCATTGATACTAATAAAGTCTATTGACAGACAGATATTATATATTAGCGGGACTGATGACGGCGATGGTTATAATGAGTTCGATACGAACTGGGATCTGCCCATAGCCAGAGAGTTGGTGAGGAAATTTGCAGAAACCGGTATCGGTATTTTACCAATAAATTCATCCAGCATTAAGACGGATTTGGAAGGCTTGAAGCTGAGTTAGAAGAGATGGTGGGCTATGTTAAAAAAGGGTAATGACGGGATATTTTTTGACAATACAATCTATCTGTCAGAGGAATCACATAGAAGGTTTCCTATTTATATGAGGCTTTTGCAGGCATTAATCATACTTATAGGAAGCTGGTCTTTTATGAGTATTTTTATCAGATGTTTTGAACTGAATGTAGTTAACAGCTATCTTATAACAGCAATTCTGATTTCAGGAGCCATATTCTATCTTCTTATGTTATCTTCATCATATGACTTTCTAAAGCTTATATTTGCTTTAGTCATATATGGTGGGTTACTGTATGCTAAGTTTAAACAATTAAGGAATGGCTTTTTTCTTCTTGAGAATGCAGTTCTTCGTAAGGCCGGGGATTACTATGGTTTTGGGACAATCAGTTTTATAGCCGACTATACAACACAGGAAAAAGATATATCTTGGTTATTAATCATGATAATAATACCTGTGGTAGGCATACTTGCCTTGTGCTTAATGCGTGGCAGAGGCAAGCTTTTTTGTTATATAATTATGCTTATCCCTGTAGTGGTAAGCTTTGCTATGGGTATAATACCCTATGAACCTGGACTGGTAGCCAATATTCTTGTCATCTTATTTCTGTCGATATCAAACGGTTTTTACGATACAACGGACAAGGTAAACAGAGGTATGACTTATCGTATAGGCATAAGGTCCGCATCTATATTCTGTATCATAGCGCTTATACTGCTTTTTTTAATCAAGCAATTTGTTTCTATCGAAAAATATGACAGTATCGATGAAATTAAAGAGGCTAAATCAAACATACAAAGCTTTATGATGGAGTTTTCGATTAATGATATAACGGATAAATTGTCCGACATGAAACTGAATATTCGGTCGGGCAGTAATGACAGCTCAGGTGGGTTAAGCTTAGGGGAACTGGGCAGAGTGGACAGGATAACTTATGATGAATCAGAGCATTTAAAGATTATCGCACCTATTCAGTCGGTGATGGAAGGTATATATTTGAAAGGATATCTAGGAAGCGTGTATACCGGTGACAGATGGATGACTCATCCTAAGGAAGTAAGAAACAACTATGATAAAATGACAGAAAGCTTTGATCAGGAGTATTTCGAGCCTGCCATCGGTAGCTCTATAATACTTCAAAGTATTTCACGGAATTTACTTGATATCGGCAGGATAGAGATTAGATATGAAAAAGCAAATAAGAATTATGTATATACTCCCTATTTTACCATATATGAAGAAAATGACGATGTGGAGTTCAATTATGATTTGGGTATTGCTTCAAATAATAGGTTAGGAATCGGGTCATATGATTATGTCTATAACATCTCGGGATTTATTGATGACTTTGATTTCATGCCATTCGGATATATACTGTCCAGACAATTAAATACGAATGAAAAGAAATATCGTGAATTCGTATATGAGACCTATACTAAGCTTCCGGATAAAGGGCTCGAAAGGCTTAAGAATGATTTTTCAAGAACGCAGGTAGGAGAGCCTTCAGAAAATCTCCCGGATGCCATAGCTTATATTAAGGATTATCTTAACCGTAACGCCAGCTATTCCCTGTCTCCCGGAAGGCTTCCCAAGGATAAGGACTTTGCGGAGTATTTTCTTTATGAGACTCAGGTAGGCTTCTGTTCACATTTTGCCACAGCTGGAGCCCTGATGCTTCGGGCCATGGGTTATCCGTCGAGATATGTTGAAGGATACGCAGTCAACAGTTCGGATCTGATAAATCAGTTAAAAACGTCATACTTAACGGGCGAGATCAGTATAACTGAGCTTTCTGTTAAAGATTATAATGCCCATGCCTGGGTTGAAGTATATTATGACGGATTCGGATGGATTCCGGTGGAATTCACTACCGGATCAGGAATGGATGATATATTTAATACATTAGGAGATATAGAGCGGTTTAACCACGAAACGACCGATGAAGAGAATATCGAGCCAACCGAGGCCCCACCCAGTCCCACTATGTTACCCGAGGTGGAGTTAAAGCCATCACCTCCCGTGACAAACAGTAACGAGAACATAAAAGCCAACGGCCATATAGATAAGGAGGAAGAGTTCGGGAAAACATCCAGATGGCTGCTTATATTACCCCTAATTCTTATACCTTTGGCAGGGTTACTTATTTATTATATACTTAAGTCGAGGAGGAAGAGGTATTTAGCTGAAGAATGCTACAGTAAGAGAGCACTGAGAATATACCGTTATATTGAAAAGTTGTTTATATTTAGTCGTCTCCTGCCGAAGCGGTTCAAAAGCCTGGAGGAAGGTGAGGAGTATGCCAAGGAGCATTTGAATCTGGTTCCGGTTGAGGATTTTGAAAGGTGCATGGATACAGTAAGGAAGGCAAGGTTTGCAAGGGAAACCATAAGCCCAATAGAGTATTTAGCGGTTCTTCGTTTTTATAAGACCTTAAGAAAGCGTATATATGAAGGACTCCCCCGTATTAAGAAGGTATATTTTAAATTTATTCAGTCAATTTAAAATTATATTAAATATAAATTACAAATGGTAAAAATTATACATTCTTGGAATATAGTATGATATACTATTCTGAGGACGTTTAAGACTAATATGGAAGGAAGGGATGTAAAGTTGAAAAGCATTATTACTATTAGCAGACAGTTTGGTAGCGGAGGAAGAGAAATAGGGGAGAAGCTGGCTAAGAAGCTTGACATCCCCTTTTATGACAGGGAATTGATAACAAGAGCNGCTAAGGAAAGTGGTTTTTCGGAAGCGGCATTTGAGAATGTAGAAAAGAAAGCTACCAACAGCCTATTATATTCGATTGCAATGGGTATGAATGCGTACGGCAGTCATGATATTGGCTTTACACATCTTTCCCTAGATGATCAGATATTCCTTGCCCAATCGAATGTTATTCGAAAATTAGCCTTGGAGGGTCCCAGTGTTATAGTCGGCAGATGTGCTGATTATATATTAAGAGACTATAAGGATGTAATCCATGTGTTTATATGGGCTGATTTGAAATTTCGGAAGGAAAGGGCTATAAAATTATATAATTACTCCGAAGAAAACGCAGAAGAAAGTATTCTGAAGTTGGATAAGCATAGAGCTAATTATTATAATTACCATTCCAATGAAAAATGGGGTAGGGTAGAAAATTATCACCTATCTATTCGCAGTGACCATGTTGGTATTGATAACGCTGTAGAGCTGATTGCCGATTATATTAAGCTCAGTGAAAGGGGATAATTATCCATATGAAGCTTCGACGCAGTATAAACCGAAAATACTTGCAAATATCACTTTATGTTATTTTTACTGCAATTATTATTTATATATTATCGTTGATAGCAAAAAATGCCCCCATAATATTTACATTCTTAATGGAGAAGGTAAGATGGTTGCTTAGGGTTATCAGACCTGTGATACTGGGTTTTGTTTTTGCCTATCTTATGGATCCGGTTGTCAACTTCTTTGAGGGGAAATTCCGAAAGCTGTTCAAAAAGATGAAAAGACCCAGAACCTGGGCGGCTATTATTTCTGTTTTTTTTCTGTTTATTGCTTTAGTCGGATTGATTTCTCTGTTAATTTTTACGGTGACCGACCAGCTAAGACTGGCCAATTTTGACGATGTTATTCGTCTGGCAGAGAGTTATTTAAAGAGTATAGAGTCCTTCTATAACTCGATTCTTCAGAACATGGAGAAGCTGGATATCCGTTCTAATCAGCTGGAGCAGTATGTGCAGGACACATTGACGGTTATCCTTGATGCCTTGAAAGATTTTGCACAGGGTACTGTTAATGCCATCACTAATATCTCCGGTTACTTAACCACTATAATTTTTGGATTTATAATAGGCTTTTATTTTATAATAGACGGAAAAATGTTTTCCTCATATCTTAAAAAGACATTTTATGCATTGTTTTCTGAGAATACCAATAAAAGAATATCGGTTATTATCAAGGATTTGGANTATGCATTTTCCGGATATGTCAGAGGACAGCTGGCTGATGCTTTTGTCATGATGATCCTGATAAGCCTGGTGTTGTCTATAACAGGAGTAAAATTTGCGTTGGTAATAGGTATATTTGCAGGACTCGGAAATCTTATACCTTATTTTGGTCCGGTGGTTGCATACATCAGTACGGCTATAGTTTGCCTCATCAATGGAGAGATACAAAAGCTTATTATATCTATTATAATTCTGGTTATTATACAATTCATTGATGGGAACTTTATAGGACCGAAGCTCTTAAGCAAATCCATAAAGATACATCCGCTAATCATTATAATTTCCTTAATTTTTGGTAGTGCCATCGGAGGTTTTTTAGGTATGCTATTGGCTGTTCCCGTGGGTGCTTATATCAAACTGGTTTTCGTCAAGTTTGTTGAGAGCAGGGNACTTAAGAAAAGTGGGGTGATTAAGCAGGTGGATGACGCTGAGAAAGAAATAAAAACCGAGTAAAAAATATTTTTTAAAGAATTATGGATACCTATTTATTTCAACTTCGTCTAATAATTATCATAATTGGAAATTGTAAGAAAAATTTAAGATATTATATAGACATTATTTAAGTTTTTTAGTGTAGCATTATATGAAGGTATGTGCTCTGATTTATGTTCGTTCAGGAAGGTGCAAGATGAAAAATAACAGTGAATATATTATCGAAGTTAAAAATGCTAAAAAAGTTTATAGGATGGGAAAAGAGCGAATATTGGCAGTGGATGATGTAAGCTTTTCCATTAAAAAGGGTGAATTCTGTTGTCTCTACGGTGCGTCGGGATCGGGTAAATCCACGCTGTTGAATCTTATGGCAGGTATAGAGAAACTAAGTAGTGGCCAGATTATAATAAAGGGACACAATATACATAGAATGAGTGAAAAGGGATTGGCTAAGTTCAGACAGAATACTTTGGGATTCGTATTCCAGTCCTATAACCTGTTAAATTCCATGACTGCTCTGGAGAATGTGGAGCTCCCATTGGTATTTAAGCATATGAGTGTAAAGCGAAGGCGTAAGATGGCTCGGGAAATGCTGAAAAATGTCGGCTTAGCCGACCGACAGAAGCATAAACCCACCGAAATGAGTGGTGGGCAGCAGCAAAGAGTCGGTATAGCCAGAGCTTTCGTGAGCAATCCGGAAATTGTATTTGCTGACGAGCCTACGGGTAATTTGGATTCCAAAACCAGTAGAGAGGTAATGGATATTATAAAACGAATGGCAAAGGCAAATAACCAAACAATTGTTATGGTAACCCATGATAAGGGATTGACGGAATATGCGGACAGGATTATTCATATCTTTGACGGCAAGATTGAAGAAATCATAGATCTTAAGGCAGAGGATAAGAAAGATAATGAAGCTCCTACAGGTAATACGGGGTAATTTTCGGATACTTGGTATATGATCTGTATCAATAATAGGTGTAATAACTAGAAATATTATAGGAAGTAGAGGGATTTTAAATGAGGAAAAGAGCAAGATTAATATTATCGGTTTTATTATTATTACCATTACTGTTTGGTGTAGTAGGTAATAGCGCTCACCAAGTATATGCACAGGAAGCACATATTATAAACCCTAATCCGGAAATATATGTGTTGGTTCCCGGGGAAACGACTACTATCAAAGTGCCGCTTAAGGCCATAGGTGCACCAATTTATAGACCGGCTTACCTGATAGACACCACCGGTACACCATACACTGCAACAGAACCTGTGTTACGTACTGACGGCTTCAGTAAACCACAGGACCATATTTATGAATATATTGACCAATATTTAGAATTTGACATTACAGTGGCGGAGTCTGCCAAGATTGGTAATTACTCATTTAAGATTAATATTTATGGTACCTACGTTCTTGATATGAGCGGAGAAACACCCTTTTCAGAAGAGTTAACAATTAACACAAGGATATTAAAGGAAAAGGAACAGGCACAATTAACAGTAAATAATGTGACAACCGAGAATGCCGTAATCGGTAAGGAAATGAATCTATCCTTTAGTGTAAAAAATGAAGGTGAAATCACGGCAAGAAACGTATTCGTCAGTATTGATTATAAAGAATCAGGCATGATAGCCGACTATACCACCAAAAACATAAAGCTGGTGGATATTGCCCCTGATCAGAGGGCNTGGGTTAAGNTGCCCGTTCGGACATTCCCGACTACCGAACCGGGTATAAAGACGATAACGGTAAATCTGTCCCACAAGAATGACCAGGGAGAAGTCATTAAGGAAAGTTATGATTTATTTATAACTTTAAATGAGAATGAGGATGCTCCGAAGCTGTTCTTTGAAGATTTCAGCTATAACACAGAGGCTAAGCAAGGTGATAAGCTCGGCCTAACGATTAACATAAGAAACAGCGGTAAAACGACTGCTTATAGTCCTCGGATTTATGTTGACGAATCCAGTATTGGACCAACAAAATATATTAAGGATTACTATACGGAATACATAGAGGCTAAGACTATTACGGCTGATAAAGTGGTCAGTGCTGAAGTTCCGTTACTGATAGCGAAAGAAGCTAAGGGCGGAATTAATGAGATTACTCTGAGGCTTGTTTACTTTGACAAGCAGGGAGTCGAATATGAAACCAAGGTAACAATATATCCGAGTATTGAATCAGAAGGAATATCAGAGGACGGCAAGCCAATTGTTTTAATAGGTAATGTTAAACAGTCCCCGCAAAAGCCTGTGGCGGGCGAAAGGCTTGATGTGTCCTTCGATATGGAGAATAAGAGTGCCATCGATCTCAATGATTTAAGACTCAATCTCAATCTTACAGCTGACAAATTTATTCCGGTTGAATCCGATCCATATATATATATAGGAACCCTCAGGGCAGGAACCACAAAGAGGATTACCATACCTCTTACTGTATCTGAACATATATCAGAGGGATTACACTATCTCGAGATTGATTATACATATTCAGGCGGAGATGACAAAGTTAATATACCTGTTCTCGATGTTCAGAACGACCTGGGAAGCGCCAGCAGACCAAGGCTTATTATAAGCGATTTTGGAAGCGATATAGAGGAGCTTAAAGCAGGTTCCGTATTTAATTTTAATTTTGATATTCGTAACACTCACTCCTCAGTTGCTGCTAAGAATATTAAGGTTACCGTAACGGGAAAAACTCCTCAAGGGGGGGAGGAAATATTCTCAGTAACCGAGGGGAGCAATATATTCTTTATAAGCAAGATAGGAGCCGGAGAAACCGTGTCTGAATCTTTGGAGCTGAAGATTAAATCTGATGCGGCAACCGGATCATATCCGATAAATATTGATATAGAGTATGAGTACGATGGCATTAAACCTGATAGTAACGGAAACATCGGCGTAACAGAAGAAAATGAGCTTACCTTTCTGGTATCAGAGAATGCCAGACCCGTTGTGGATTATATACATGTGTATTCTTGGGATGGCGCTGTAACGGTTGGTAATCCTGCAACTTTGGCTTTTGATTTTTATAACATGGGTAAATCTACTTTATATAACGTTGTTGCAACCATAGAGGGAGATTTTATGAGTGCAAGCAACTCGATGTATTTTCTGAGTAATGTGGAGGCCGGCGGTACGTCATATGCAGAATTTGAGGTTATCCCTAATGTAGAGGGTATGGCATATGGAGTGGTTAAGATAACCTATGAAGACAGTCTCGGAAACGAGCAGGTATATACGAAAGAATTTGAAGCCAGTGTAAGCGGTATGATGCCATGGGATCCCGGTATGAATGGTGACGGCGGCATGGATGTATTTAATCCGGTTGTTCCCGAACCCAAGAAGCCAATAATGGCCACATGGTTATTTGTAGTAATGCAGGTAGTTATATTTGTAATATTCCTGCTTGTATCCAGAAAGATAGTTATTGAAATTCATAAAAGTAAACTTCGCAAGAAGGAAGAGGAAATGTATTAAGAGTCCTGATATCAGGCAATAGGAATGGAGGATTTTATGGGTGAAATAATGGATATTAATATGGTAACGTCAGAAGTGGCTCCCGAGGAGGCTGTCGCGGATTTGAACGAGACAGAATTTGATGAAAATGTATATAATGATGCATCGGACGCAATGGATGCCANTGAGGAATTTGTCGGAGATGAGGGCTTTGCTGATGATTCCACGGAGGAATTTATAGAGGACGATTTAAGTNTCGAGCCTGATATGTATGAAGACGAATTTATAGATGAATATGTAGATCCTGGTTTTATTGATGGTGAATACTTTGATCCCGGATTTTATGATGGGGGTTATATGGAGCCGGGAATGGATATGGGAATGGCAGAGGTAAATGATCCGTTGCTTTCATCATGGCCCTTTGTAATTGGAATTTCCGCCGCAGTATTTGTGGTAAGTATAGCTCTGGGAGCATTATTAGCCAAATTGAAAATCAAAAAAGGAATTGATCTTTATGAAGATTAGTGATTTGCTCAAAATGGGCCTTAGAAACCTGTTCAGAAGGAAGGTAAGAACCATACTGACAGTATTGGGAGTTGTTATTGGTTGTTTGTTCATAATCATAACAATTTCCATAGGTCATGGAATGGATAGAAACTTTGAGACACAGGTTAAGGAATATGGCAGCCTTACCACGATAAACGTTAACAACTACGGCATAATCTATGATGAGGATGGTAACTGGGCCGGTGGTCAGGAGCAGAAGCTTGATAAAAAGCTGCTGGAGCAGATCAAGGCAATTGATCATGTAAGAGCTGTCACGCCTATCATAAGGGGTGAAGGAGAACTTTATTCAGGGAAATATCGAACCGGAATAAGTATAATGGCGATGGATAAAGATGTCTATGATGACTTCGAATTTCCTGAATTAAGCTTCGGTGAATATCCTACAGATGAGGACAATAGTGTATTAATCTTTGGTTACTATATGCCATGGGAGTTTTATGACGAGTATTATCGAAGTTTCAAAACTGTTGATCTGCAAAAGGATAAGCTTATCTTTAAATTCTACAATTGGCAGTACGAGACAAATAAACGGAAACGGGAATTCACGCTTCCAATAAAGAATGTAGCCAAGATGGTAGAGACTAAGACAGAGTTTGACTATAATATATACATGGACTTAGACTATTTTGAGAAAATCTACATGCAGTACTGTAACACCCTGACCTTAGAGGACAGAAAAAAGGCGATTAAGGTACTGGATGAGTATCAGCAAATCAAGCTTAATGCAGACAATATCGATAATGTGGAAGAGATACAGGATAAAATCAAGGAATTGGGTTATCAATCGGACAGTCTGCTCCTATATTTGAAGCCTACGATCGAAGCCTCCAAAACCTTACAGCTAATATTCTTATTCCTTGGGGCGGTATCAATGTTCGTATCTGCCATAAGTATTGCCAATACCATGGTTATGTCCATCTATGAGAGGACAAAAGAAATAGGAATAATGAAGGTGCTGGGGTGTGTCGTCAAGGATATCCGTCTGTTATTCCTGTTCGAGGCCGGTATGATTGGAGTTATAGGAGGAGTTATCGGTATCGGTAGCAGCTATGCGGCTTCCTTCCTAATTAACAAATACGGTCAGCCTCTCTTTGGGGCCCTGATGAGTGGCGGAATGCCCATGGGTGAAATGGCTACATATTCCATTATACCTATTTATCTGCCGTTATTGGGACTTGGTATATCTATTGTGGTTGGACTTCTCTCAGGGTATTTCCCTGCAAGGCGTGCAACTAAGATAAGTGCAATCGAAGCTATGAGAACAGAGAATTAGTACATAAAATACATAGAAAAAAGTTAAAGATTAAGGGGCTGTAAATTTAAACAGCCTCTGTTTTATTGAAGATTAAGTAGATAAAGGTATGGTTTCTAAGAAAATTGTCTAATTGCTTTTTGGTATAGATATGATATAATTAGAAAAAATATAATAGAGGTGATCGTTATGGTATGCAATTCCTGTGGAAGAGATAATCAAAACGAAAATTCAAACTTCTGTGAATACTGCGGAGNTTCCTTGCGTGAGGGTGTTAGACCTGAAGTTGAGCCCACAACCAATTATTCTTATCAAAACGGGACAGGATATGCATCTGCTCCTGTACCACCAGCTNCACCGGCTCAGGCAATCGAGATTGACAACAGTGAAAAACCGGTTTCCGTACTGAACTGGATTGGTACATATTTAATTATGTTTATACCTATCGTAGGAGGACTTGTTTTTTTAATTATGCTGTTTGTATGGGCATCAGGAGGCAATAATGTTCCTACTAGTAAGAAGAACTGGGCAAAGGCGAATCTGATATTAATGCTAATATCGNTAATTTTTGTAATAGTATTTATTATATTCTTCTTTACAGTTCTTAGAAATTCGTTAGACATATTTAGAAACCAAATAGACGGCTACAATGAATTTTTTGACTTTAATTATTAAACAGAGAGGAAGATTGACATGAGTAAAATCAGGACCAGATATGCACCAAGCCCTACGGGAAAAATGCATGTTGGTAATTTAAGAACAGCATTGTATGAATATTTAATTGCGAAGCATGAGGGAGGAACCTTTATTCTTAGAATTGAGGATACCGACCAAGAACGATTTGTTGACGGAGCAATTGATATTATATACCGTACTCTCGAGGGGACCGGTCTCATTCACGATGAAGGTCCTGATAAGGATGGAGGTTATGGACCATATGTTCAAAGCGAGCGTGTGGCAACGGGTATCTATCTTGAGTATGCCAAGAAATTGGTAGAAAAGGGAGCTGCATACTACTGCTTCTGTACGAAGGAACGTTTATCATCTCTAAAAAAGATGGTAGGAGGCATATCTGAGGAAGATGAGGGAGAGGCTAAGGAGATAATCAAATACGATAAGCATTGCCTTCATCTGTCCAAAGAGGAGATAGATAAGAAGCTTGCCGAGGGATTGCCATATGTTATTCGTCAGAATATCCCCTTAGAGGGAAAAACCACATTCTACGATACTATCTTCGGTGAAATTACTGTAGATAATGAAGAACTGGATGACATGATATTGATAAAGTCGGACGGTTATCCCACATATAATTTTGCCAATGTCGTAGATGACCATCTCATGGAAATCACCCATGTTGTACGAGGAAATGAGTATTTGTCCTCAACGCCTAAGTATACAAGACTTTATCAGGATTTTGGCTGGGATGAACCTGTATATATACATCTCCCTTTAATTACTAATGAGGATCATAAAAAGCTTTCAAAGAGAAGCGGCCATTCATCATATGAGGACCTAATAGAGCAAGGGTTTTTGTCAGAAGCCATAATTAATTTTGTGGCACTTCTGGGATGGAGCTCGCCAAATAATATCGAAATCATGTCATTAGAGGAGCTTATCAAAGAATTTGATTATCGTAATATAAATAAGTCTCCAGCTGTATTTGATATGGTCAAGTTAAGATGGATGAACGGTGAATATATTAAGAAGATGGACGGGGATGAATTCTATCGAATAGCTGAACCCTACATCAAAGCTGTAGTCAAAAGGGACATCGATACCGGAAGGATAGCTGAATTAGTAAAAACGAGAATAGAAACCCTATGTGATATAGGTGAAAAGATTGATTTCTTTGAAGAGCTTCCCGAATATGATGTGGAGATGTTTACTCACAAGAAGATGAAGACCAATTCTGAATTATCACTTAATGTTTTGACGGAACTATTGCCCAAATTTGAAGCACTTGATGATTATTCAGAAGGAGCTATCGAAACTGTTATTATGTCCTATATAGCCGAGAAGGGTATAAAAAACGGTCAAGGCCTGTGGCCTGTCAGGACTGCAGTATCCGGTAAACAGTCGACACCGGGAGGAGCATATGAAATTATGAGTATTCTCGGCAAAGAAGAAAGTCTGAAGCGTATTAGAATTGCAATAGACAAATTACAAAAGGATATTAATAATAACGCATAAAGTGAATTAATAAAGATTAACAGTATGCTTTAGGCATACTGTTAATCTTACCATCTTTCTATACAATCGGTCTATATATCAGGAAAATCTTATCAATCCCATATTTAAGGAGAATATTATGATATTAAATGAGGCACAGAAAAATGCCCTGTGGCATAAGGATGGGCCTATGCTTGTATTGGCAGGTCCCGGTTCGGGGAAAACACTGGTGATAACAGAAAGAACCAAATATCTGATTAAAGAACACAATATTTCCGAGAGCAATATCCTGGTAATAACCTTTACCAGNTCAGCTGCCGTTGAGATGAAGGAACGCTTTCTGAAATCATTAGGAGCTGAAAGAACCAATGTAAGCTTTGGTACCTTTCACAGTATTTTTTATGCCATTTTAAGGCATGCCTACAATCTTAATAATAACAATATAATATCGGAAGAGGAGAAACTGATATATATAAAGGACATTATCCATGCGATGGGGTTGGAATATGAGGACGAGAAGGAATTTATATCGGAGATATTAACTGAGATTAGTTTGGTCAAGGGCAATAAAATCGAATTATCTTCCTACTATTCTGCCAGCTGTGGGGATGAAGTCTTTAGAAATATTTATAATGAGTATAATAAAAGGATTCGCAGAGCTAACAAAATCGATTTTGACGATATGTTGCTTCTGTGTTATGAACTATTGATTCAAAGAGACGATATATTAAAACAATATCAGGATAAATTCAGATATATATTAATCGATGAGTTTCAGGACATCAATATATTACAGTATGAAATTGTTAAGTTATTAGCCAAGCCGAGAAATAATCTGTTTATCGTAGGCGATGACGATCAGTCCATATATCGTTTTCGTGGGGCAAAGCCGGAAATCATGTTGAATTTTCCTAAGGACTATCCGGACTGTAAGAAGGTTTTGCTAAATATTAATTATAGATCAAACATTCATATTATTAAAACCGCTGGGCAATTAATATCAAATAATAAAACCAGATATAAAAAAGAATTAACTGCCAATATCAAGAGCGGAAATGAGGTGATAATCGGAAGTTTTGAAACCATGACGGAGCAGAACAAAAGACTTGCAGAGGAGATTATCAGGCTGTCTAAGGAGGAAAGTCATCGGTTATCTGATATTGCTATTTTGGTGAGAACCAATCTTGGAGCGGGTGCCGTTATACAGAAGCTGTTAGAGTATAATATTCCCTTCATAGCAGGAGATAATCTGCCCAATATATATGACCATTGGATAACACTGGATTTGGTTTCCTATATCAGAATTGCCATGGGAGAAGCTAATAGGGACCTTTATCTTAGGATTATAAACAGACCGATGCGTTATATCGGCAGAGAATGCTTTGATACCCCAATAGTGAAATTAAGAAATATTAAGAATTACTATGAGGATAGGCAATGGATGTTAAAAAGGGTAGAACAACTGGAATATGATCTTGCCATGCTTGCGAATATGACCCCCTTTGCAGCCATTCAATATATAAAAAGAGGAATCGGATATGAGGATTTTCTTAAGGAATATGCTGATAAGCGGAGGATGAATGCGGATGAGCTTATGGATATATTGGATGAAATACATGAAAGCGCAAGGGGATTTAATACATACGGGGATTGGTTTTCCCATATGGAGGATTACAGGGATGAGCTTAAGAAACAGGCGTTTATAAACAGAAGGAATGAGATAGAGGGAATCAATATTATGACAATGCATAGCTCAAAGGGGTTGGAATTCCCGACGGTTTTTCTTGTGGACGTTAATGAAGGAATCGCACCACATAAGAAGGCGGTTTTACCTGAGAGTATCGAAGAAGAGAGGCGGCTCTTCTATGTTGCAATGACGAGAGCAAAGGAGAGACTGTATTTATTCAGCTGTAAACAGCGTTATAATAAAGTAATGCAGCCATCCCGTTTTATAGCCGAGGTGACTGCATAAAAAGGGTGTTGTTCAAAACAACACCCAAACAACGAATAACCTAATTATTATTAATAATTATCATCAAGATCATCTATTTCTTCAAACTCATCATCAAACATCTCGTCGTATTCCTGTGCATCAAGCATTTCCTCAAATGCATCAGCTACAGCTTCAAATTCATCGTCATCCTCGATATTCAGAAGCTGAGGCTCATCATCCTCATCCTCTTGGATAAAGCGATACAGAAATACGTTATCATCCTCTTCCCCTTCAATAGGCTGGAGTGCGATGTAATCCTTATCATTTACAGTAAAGATGTCTAATACGACACATTGCAAATCAGTACCATCATCAAGTGATAATGTGATGGAATCATACATATGCTCATGTCCGCATCCGCAACTATCGTCATGGTTGTGTTCGCTCATAATTATACCTCACT